>OGHQ01000452.1_pt1 | contig 12792 bp, 9 predicted proteins | sample 1571561 | NCBI WGS metagenome assembly OGHQ01 (sample SAMEA2581941, study PRJEB24529) | metagenome | biome: Human gut stool | place: China | collected 2011
TAGCCGGCTTCAAATGTTTAACTTTTAGCGCGGTAAATTTTTACCGAAGTATTGTCATTATTCGGATCCGTTTTTTTCATCTTCAGACCAATAATGAACCAAAGTAAACTAAGACCTCCAGTAAGAAAAAGGAAAAAAACCATTCTTCAATTATATTAACCAACGAATTATATATTGGTATTAAGCAAAGGGCCTAACAATCATACAATATATAGCACAAGCATAAAAAAAATAGCCACAAACAGATGCAAAAAATTCGGATAAAACTTTTCCGTTTCATCTTTGAACTCTGCTTTTTTTTGCCTTAAACGCAAAATAAAAAAAAGCAAACTAATACTCCCAAAAAAAAATACATAAAAAAGCCATTGCTACTGTCAATGATGTTCCACCACCTAATGCAGACATTACCTGCACGTATCGATATAACACCGAAAATTCGTCTGCTTATTTTCCAAAGGCCCCACCTCTGCCTTGCGCGCATCCAACATAAAAATTCACCCGATCGGCATTGCATACAAGAATATTTTCACGTACCATGCCTGCGGAACCGCTACCGTTTCAGATGCTTACGCAGCTTCTTTTTCAGAACATCCCCCGTTAATGGTTTGGCAATATAATCATCGCACCCGACATCGAGCGCTTTCGCACGGTCGCTGTCGTATGCATATGCTGTGACGGCAATGATGGGAACGGAACTTCCCGCCTCCCGAATCTGCCGCGTAGCTTCCAAACCATCCATAACGGGCATCTTCATATCCATCAACACCACATCCGGAGCGAACTCCCGGCACATGCGCACCGCTTCCGCTCCGTTATGGGCCCGAAGCACTTCATACCCTTTCTTAAGAATCAGCGACACCAGCAGAAAATTGCTGTCGGTATCTTCGGCAACGAGAACGACGGGCATTTTCCCCTCCGAAACGCCTGGTTGCCGCATCTCCGCATCGGAAGCAACCGCCGACACAGACCGGGTCCGGATGTAAGGATGCGTAAACCAAAAACAAGAACCCTTTCCCGGTTCGGAGTTCAGGCCGATACGACCGCCCATCTGTTCGACGATACTCTTGCTGATGGCCAGTCCCAACCCGGTCCCCTGGACAAAACTGTTGAGTTTCACGAAACGCTCGAAGACAGACTCCTGCTCCTGCTCGGGAATCCCGGTACCGGTGTCTTCGACATAAAAGGTAAGCATCATCCCGTCATCGCACCGGTAGCCTAATGTCACAGACCCTTCACGAGTGAATTTCAACGCATTATTAATAAAATTAATCAACACCTGCGTAATCCGGGTCTTGTCGCCTACCAACCGACATTCGGGCAGATGATCGCCGAAACGCAACTCCACCGGTTTATCCAGGACCTTGAGGCTCAACGACCGTACAATCTCCTGACACATCTGATTCACATCGAATTCCACATCGTTGAATTCGAGCGTTCCGGCTTCGATCTTCGACAAATCGAGAATGTCGGAAATCAGCTTCAACAACAATTCGTTATTTTCCTGAACAATGGCTACATACTCCCGTCGTTCGTCGGGATCTTCGGTTTCAGCGATCAGATTCGAAAAGCCGACGATGGCATTCAGTGGCGTGCGGATTTCATGGCTCATATTAGCCAGAAAAGCCGATTTCAGACGATCGCTCACTTCGGCTTTGTTCTTCGCTTCGATCAAATTCTTCTCCGTTTCCTTCAACTCGGTAATGTCGTAATTGACACACACCATTTCGATCTTCGAAGGATCGTTATTCAGGGGATTGCGCATCACATTGATACGGGTCCACTTCTGTCGTCCGTCCGCATCGATCCGAAGATCATGGCTGAAACTGTCGATCTCGCCGGCTTTCACCTGTCGGATGGACTCCAGAACTTCAGCCCGGTCGGAGGAATTGACATGTTTATACACACCGAGGATCTGATCGAGCGGCGTATCCTCCTTCTCGCCCAGGTTATAATACCACTGCGGCACGCCATACCCCTCTTTCGAAACCAGGTCGAAGCGACAGTATCCGACCTTGCCGAAACGACTGACCAGCGAAAACGAGCTTTCGAACTCCGCGATACGACTATGCGCCCGATTGATTTCCGTATTGTCGATATTGATCAGGAAGAAATTGCTCAACCGCCCCTGCGCATCGTAAAGCATACACACCGAACTGTATATTTCGAGGCGGCCCTGCTTGGAGGTAACATAATAACCGTTCAAACGATCGAAGGGATAATACGCCTTGAACGAGAACTCCTCCCGGTTCCGCACCCGGCGCCAGACCTCCTCGTCGAGAATGGGATTCTTGAAAAAATCGACCCCGAGCACATCCTCCTTGTCCCGAATCCCGAAAATCTCCAGATCCTTGTTATTCAGATCGACGAGCAAGCCGTTCCTGTCGTACAGTTCGATACCGACGGGAATATTGTCATAAATATTACGCAATAGCTTTTCACTGCGGTCGAGCGCCTCGTGCGTTTCATACATTTCGGTCATATCCGAAAGCAGGCAAATCACCTCCTCGGGAGTGGTCGAATACATAACGACATGAACATACCGGCCGGAAGCCAACAAACGGACCTCCTTTTCGACATGCAGCTCCACCTGCAATACTTTGGCGAAAACTTTCAGGTACTCGGGCATATCTTCGATCTCCAGCTCGCTCGCCAGCCGCCCCACATAGTCAGCTTGGGATTTTCCGATAATCTTTTCCGCAGCATAATTCGAATCGAGCACCTTGTAATCGACCGGCGTCCCCGTCTTGTCGTAAATCATCCGGAAACGGACATACCCCAGCGGCATGTACCGGTAGAGGTTTTGCAAATAATCGCGTTCGATTTGCGCCTCCCGCTTCGAACGCTGCAATTCGATACAGATATTGATGATATTGACCAGTGATGCGAACCATTGGTAATCCTCGTTCTGCCAATCGCGGTGCTCCCCGATCACATCGATTCCCGCATACCCCCAAAGTTTATCACGAAATGTCATCGGCAGCACAAACAGCGAACCGATATTTTGTGCAGCCAGAATATCATGCTCGTTCCTTGCCCGGGAAGGAAGGTCGTCCAAACAGGAAAGAGCAATAGGACTCCTTTTTTCGAGCTGCTCGACCCACCAGGGGGTTTCGTCCATCGAAAGTCGATCGAACCGATCCCGGCCGCTCTCCACGCCCTTGTCCGTCACTTCGTACGTATAAATATGCCTGCGGTTATCCCAGTCGAACTCCGCGATATAGGTCCGGCTGCCACGAAATATCTTGAGGACATCGGTCAGAACCTTGTTGATCGCCTCGTCGATGGAACCAATATGAAGGAAAGAAAGCAGCGTATGCGAAATATTGTTCAACCGATAAAGAAGCGTATTCATCCGCTCGATCGAGCAAAGATCGACCGGCAAAGCCTCCCTTTCGCTGATTTCCTGGGCATATCCCGAAACAACCAGCCCCTTGTCGGCTGCCGTTTCCCGGCGCAGGACCTTCCAGCGGAACCACACCTCACCCCGGGGACCACACAGCGAAAAAATCTGCTCGGCGGAGAACAGGCTCGCATCCGTGGACATCAGGCTTTTGAGCGAAGCCCGGAACGGCTCTCCGACCGACTGCAGAAAACGGTCGTAACCGATCTCGGACTCCTCAGTTCCTATCGTCTTACAGAGATAATCGGACAACAAAAGAACCCGTCGGGCCATATCTACTTTCCACCACCCGATCTTCGTATCCCACAATATCTCCTGCAACATGGATTCACTTCCCATTATCCCCTTATTGTCAATTTATACCATAATTAATAACAAAAATACTATTCATTACCGGGAGTTCCAAAAAAAATACGGATTATTGTCCGGCACGATGACCGAAACAGACTATTTTTCGGACATTTTCATTACCTTTGTGGAAGGTAGGATATGATCGGTGTAAAAAACAGAAGAGTTTGTTTTATTCTGCCTTCATTTTCATTACCTTTGCTCCCGTCCGAATCGGAGTGCGACGGCACGAAACGAAGAACATTCGTCCTGCATCGGCCGATCGGCACACACGGACACCACGAACCTTTCAACCAACTCGACTCATGGGCGAACAAAACGTAATCCGGCTGCGCGGCGTAACGATATACCACACGGACGATCCTTTCGGCAGCCGCTCCGAAAAAAAGTTGCTGCAACAGGGAGAACTGATCTTGTCCGATCTGAATTTCGACATCAACGCCGGTGAATTCGTCTATCTGATCGGGCGTGTGGGAAGCGGTAAAAGCTCCTTACTCAAAACTTTATATGCCGAGCTTCAACTCATTGAAGGCGAAGGATACGTCGCAGGCTTCGACTTGCGAAAACTCAAACGACGGGAGATTCCGATGCTGCGACGTAGAATCGGCATCGTCTTCCAGGACTACCAACTGCTCACCGACCGGAACGTCTTCATGAACCTATACTATGTAATGAAGGCAACGGGATGGAAAAACGAATCAGAAATCCGCAAGCGGATCGACGAGGTACTCAAGGTCGTATCGCTGGAAGCCAAAGGCTACAAGATGCCGTTCGAGCTTTCCGGCGGCGAACAGCAGCGTCTGGTCATCGCCCGCGCCCTGCTGAACCGTCCCCGCCTGCTTTTGGCCGACGAACCTACCGGCAACCTCGATCCGCTGACGGCCGAAGGCATCATTCGGCTGTTCCAGGAAATCGCTCGTCAAGGTTGCGCCGTAGTCATGTCCACGCACAACACGGCCCTCATCGAAGAATATCCGTCCCGCACGATCCTCTTCTCGAAAGGCAAGATCAAGGAGGTTCCGGTACAAACGATGCTGCAGGATATTTAACGAATGCCCGCACAAACGGAAACCCTGCGACCTAAGTTTCATCGTTGCCAGGTACAGATAATTCCGAATAAAAACAGGTTTGGGTTATGAGACTCCGTACTCTTTTCCGGTTGTTCCTGTTATTGGCGGCAGTGGCCCCAATAACCACGGCAAAAGCCGACAGTCTTATCATCGGCACAGATACGCTCAGACTGGACTTACATTGGTTGGACGACACTCCGCTGGACGAGTTGGCCCGCAACGACCGGGTATTCGAAAAAAAATTCCAGGCACTTATTCATCAGCCTACCGCAGAGGGATTCGTTATCTACATAGACGGTGATCACGAACACCATTCCTACTGGCGACTGATCGACGACAAACTCTACCTGGATCACACGATACGCAAATCAGACTACTCCGAAATAGATTTCAGCGGCATTTTCGTCCGCGACCATACCGGTTATTATCCGGCCACCTTCTATTCAGGCACACTTCCTATATCAGGCATATTCTACCAGGACGGAACGAAACCCATATTCGTTTTCGAGGAGGGGCGATTGACCTATACGAATTGGACATATCCTTCCTTTCCCTGCCCCTCTCCGATGCTGGGCGATCCGCTGTTTCTGCACTTCGACTACATGCAATTCGCACAATTCACGGACGGGCTGTGGACCTGTTGGATGCGTATCCTCCCGGATCCATCCGGAAACCCCATTACCATACAGCCCTTGATAGTAGCTCATAAAAGCGGAATCATCGATGCTTCGGATGCCGCTAAAAAAAGACTGAAAACTGCAATCGCCGACAGTCTGAAAACAGTAGATTTCATTTGCGACGTAAATTTTTCCCGGGGCAGCATACAGGCCGTTCTCAAAACATTCGAAATTCCCCGGCCGATATTATACCGCAAAGAAATCAGGAAAAACGGCCGACGGTTGGTCGGATATGAAAATGCGACCGGACGTCCAATCGTCCCTTTCGGGAAATACGCCCGATGCCACACACCCATCATAAGTGAAAACAGAATCGGGATCGTGGAAACAGACGAAGGAAAGTTTATAGCCATAGACCATACGGGTAAAAAGCTGTTCGAAATCATGTTTCAGTCCCCGGTACTTTCGGTCGAAGATTTATTCCGGTACGGTTATTTCATCTATGTCACCCGAAACGGCCGACAGGGAGTCGCCACCATCAGCGGATTGCGATACACGCAACCGACCCACAAGCCGATCGATCTCTCCGACGTCGATCGGGATGTTATCAAAGCTCTTATCCACTGATCCGGCTACGCTTCCGGTATCCGATATTTCGCCCGAATAAGCACCCCGCAAATCCGGCTGCGGCAAAAATCAATGGCAAAGGGGTGCTTGATTATTGCATCTTACGAAACTTTTCCGTATATTTGTACGATATATTTAAGGTCAATATGAGTACTGAAGGAAAAGAGATAAAGAAGCAGGAAGAGGAGTATTCCGCCTCCAACATCCAGGTCCTCGAAGGTCTGGAAGCGGTCCGGAAGCGTCCGGCCATGTATATCGGCGACATCGGAGAAAAAGGTTTGCACCACCTGGTTTACGAGGTGGTGGATAACTCGATCGACGAGGCGTTGGCAGGACACTGTACCGACATCGACGTTACGATCAACGAAGACAACTCGATCACAGTCAAGGATAACGGCCGAGGCATCCCGACCGACTTCCACGAAAAAGAGGGCAAGTCCGCACTCGAAGTCGTGCTCACCGTGCTCCATGCGGGCGGCAAGTTCGACAAGGGCAGCTACAAGGTTTCGGGCGGTCTGCACGGCGTGGGTGTTTCGTGCGTGAACGCACTCTCGACGCTGCTCATCGCCGAAATCCACCGCGACGGCAAAATATTCCGCCAATCGTACAGCAAAGGCGCTCCGACTTCGCCGGTCGAAGTGATCGGCACCTGCGATGATCGCGGAACCACGATCACCTTCAAACCCGACGGCAGTATCTTCACGCTCACGACGGAATACAAGTACGACATCCTGGCCAACCGCCTGCGTGAGTTGGCATTCCTGAACAAAGGCATCCACCTGAACCTGCTGGACAAACGCCAGCGGGACGAGAACGGCGAATACGTCGGCGACCATTTCTATTCGGAAGAGGGCCTCAAGGAGTTCGTCGAATACCTGGACGCCACGCGCGGTCAGGCCATCACCGAATCGATCATCTACATCGACACCGAAAAGAACGGCGTGCCGGTCGAGGTGGCCATGCAGTACAACGACTCCTTCTCGGAGAACGTACACTCCTACGTCAATAATATCAACACGATCGAAGGCGGTACGCACCTGACGGGTTTCCGCCGCGCCCTGACCCGCACGCTCAAGAAATACGCCGAGGATTCGGGCATGCTCGCCAAACTCAAGTTCGATATCAACGGCGACGACTTCCGCGAGGGTCTGACGGCCGTAGTTTCGGTCAAGGTCGCAGAGCCGCAGTTCGAAGGGCAGACCAAGACCAAACTAGGCAACGACGAGGTGTCGGCAGCGGTCGATCAGGCCATGTCGATGGCCTTGAGCCACTACCTGGAGGAGAATCCGCGCGATGCCAAGGCCATCGTACAAAAAGTCATCCTGGCTGCAACGGCCCGGCACGCGGCGCGTCACGCCCGCGAAATGGTGCAGCGCAAGACAGTGCTTTCGGGTGCGGGTCTTCCCGGCAAGCTGGCGGACTGTTCGAGCCGCGACCGTTCGATCGCCGAAATCTTCTTCGTCGAGGGCGACTCGGCAGGCGGTACGGCCAAGCAGGGCCGCGACCGGAACTTCCAGGCCATCATGCCGCTGCGCGGTAAAATCCTGAATATCGAAAAAGCCCAGGAGCACCGCATGTGGGAAAACGAGGAGATCAAAAACATGTTTACCGCCCTGGGTGTGACGATCGGCACGGAGGAGGATAGCAAGGCGCTCAATCTCGAAAAACTCCGCTACGACAAGATCATCATCATGACCGATGCCGATGTCGATGGCAGCCACATCGCTACGCTGATGCTTACCTTCTTCTTCCGCAAGATGAAAGAGCTGATCGAGAACGGCCACGTCTATATCGCCACCCCGCCCCTGTTCCTCGTGAAAAAGGGCCAGCAGGAGCGCTATTGCTGGACGGAGAAGGAACGTGACGAGATCACGGCCGAAATGGGCAAGGGCGTACACGTCCAGCGCTACAAAGGTCTCGGTGAAATGAACTCCCATCAGTTGTGGGAAACCACGATGAACCCGGACACCCGGATTCTGCGCAAAGTAACCATCGACAACGCTGCCGAAGCCGACCGCGTATTCTCGATGTTGATGGGCGACGAGGTTCCCCCGCGACGCGAGTTCATCGAAAAACACGCTCACTACGCCAATATCGACGCATAATCGAAAATTACAAAGGATTGCACCCCGCAGGGGAGCAATCCTTTTCCATATCCGTTTGGCTGGCGGGAACTACCCCATCGTTCGATTGCGACGGAAAGCTGACCCGATGCGTTCATCGGAAAGGATGAGGTTGGCAGCACACTCGGAGTTCGGCCATACGGCAACGGGAAATGCGAAAACGAAACATTCCGTTTTTTTGACGTAATTTATCCGAAATCCGACGGCGAGGGGAAAAGAGAAAATACAGATTCCGAGACGCTTCATCGGACAGATGAAATCGGAAATACCTACCGACTTCGTGCGGGTGCAAATACGGGAAAAAATCACACCGTTTTCGGAGAAAAACCGGTCAGGAGGTTATCGCACGCAGAAAACGGGAAATAAAAAAGAACCACAAATCGGGAATTATGAATGTGACAGTCATCGGTGTCGCAGGCGGCACAGGATCGGGTAAAAGCACGCTGGTAAAACGATTGCAGGAGGCTTTCAAGGAGGAAGAGGTAGTCACGCTCTGTCACGACTACTACTACAAGGCCCATCCCGAACTGACGTACGAAGAGCGTACGAAACTCAATTACGACCACCCTCAATCGTTCGATACGGATATGCTCGTCGAGCACATCCGCACGCTGAAAAACAACGTTCCGATCGAACATCCGGTCTATTCGTTCGTCGATCACAACCGAACGGCCGAAACCGTGCTGGTCAAACCTTCGAAGGTAATCATCGTCGATGGTATTCTGATCTTCGAGAACAAGGAACTCCGGGACCTGATGGATATCAAGGTATATGTCGATACGGACGCCGACATCCGCCTCGCCCGCCGCATCCTGCGCGACGTATGCGAGCGGGGGCGCACCATGCAGTCGGTCATCTCGCAATATACCTCTACGGTCAAGCCGATGCACGAAGAGTTCGTCGAGCCGTCGAAGAAATACGCCGACGTAATCATCCCGGAGGGAGGTTTCAATTCCGTTGCCGTAAGCATGTTGATCCGCAGCATCCAGTCGCAGATCAACGCCAAATAAGGCAGTACAAACTCCTAAGAAGCGTGTGTCGGCCTTTCGTACAAACAGTTTCTCGATTTTACGCCATGACAACTAAAAAGCTAAAGAGTTTCAGAAAACAACTATAGCATAAATAAAGATAAAATTCAGATCCACCATCGTAGAAGGCAAAAAAGAAAATATTTTCAGATTATACAAAACGGGAATCCGCAAAAAGCACGGATTGTAGAATATATGTACATTAGTGGAATACCGAAATGTATCGTAAAAGAGGAAGTCAATCATGCATACATTCCCACATTGCCATGAATTCATCTTTATTATTCGCAATAATAAATGGCTCAATTTCTTTTCCTTCCATGTTTAAGTAGCCCCATTCTCCATCATAATAGTCATAACATTCATTTTCATCAGCTTTATACCTACCACCTTTATTTGCTATTAAACAATCTTCTTCTGAATTGTAAATGTAGGAATATTTAAAAGGAGTTATTTCTACACCGTTGTTTGATAATAGAGCCCATTTATAATCTGCTCCGACTCTTTTTCTAGCCGCGAAAAGACCATTGTCTAATAATGCTAAAAAATCATACTTTGCAGGAATGATTTCTTGCATGTTTTTATTCATCATTCCCCATTTTGAATTTTTCAATTTGTAAGTGTCATTAGTAATTTCGAGTTCTCCTCCTTTACTAAATATAATCATATCATCTTTTATGAAAATATTATCAAATTGTGGTTCGAATACAAACTTCCCCCTGTCGTTAATAAACCCCCATTTACCGCCTATTTTAATTTCCACATAATCCTCAAACTCTTCGACATATTCATCATAGGTGGATTCTCCAATTTTCACCGGAGCCATGCCATTTTGAAAAGGAAGTACTTTGTCGTATTGCGGTTTAATTACTACAAATCCATCCTCATTAATAAAACCATATTTATTGTTATCTTGGATTACTGCCAAATGGTTATGGAAAATCTCTTTACCTATTTTATGTAAGTATAGTTTTTCTTGAATTTGTATATGCAACATATATTCTGAATGATAAGGCAAAGTAATACTATTATGTGCGAACTCATCCATTAGAATCTGTTCTCTAATGGCTTCTTTCCAATATTCCCACTCTTCAGAATTATCCTTTTTCCATTTGTCAAAATCATAACAAGGCCCACCGAATAAACTTCCGTATGCCAAACGATAATCCCATTTCATTGCTTCATCCATAAAACGCTCCCACTCTTTCAAATGCAAAGAGGCCCATTCATGGAAAGTCCATTCATTTTTATCAAATAGCCAAGCAAACCATAAATCCACATTTTGTGCTTTGCATTTCCATAATTCAAAGTTTTCTTGTTGCCATTTCTCCCATTTGTCAGCCTTTAGTTGTTTCCATACTTCATAATACTTGTTCTCCGTTTTTAAAGCAAACTTGTATTTGAAAGAAATCTCTTTCCATAATTCAGAATGGCTATTTATCCACTTGTTTAGAATCTTCTTAGAATCAGCAGCTCCTTTTTTGCAACAACCAAATTCCTCGCAATAAGGACTTTCTTGAGTATATTTTAGAAGTTCCTGTGCCGCATTCTCTATATATTTGCGGTATTTATTGACTTTAATCTGCTCCCATACTTCATGAGCTTTTTCCTTAAACTCTTGATAAGCCTCGTGTATTTTCAACCAACATTTCCAATCCGCATACCCATTCCATAAATTATCACCAGAGGCCCCCATTGTTTCTAAAAACTGTTCAAAATATACATTATTCACTTCCGGAGAATGCGTATAATAGGCATACCACATTTTTGCCTTTTGTGGATTATCTTTTGCCCATAGTTTCAATACAAGTTCTTCGTCCAATCTTTTTTGCTTGGCATCTTTTTGCCTTTTTTTACGTTCTCTTCTTTGGATGTTCTCTTCTTCCTGCAAATATTGTCTTTCTGTATCTGAAAGACTATTCAACCATGCTTCATATTCTTCAGCACGACGATTATGTTCTTCCTGTTTTTCATACATTCTATCAGCTTCATCCATCAGATAATCCATATAATCGTTACCATCGGAGAAGCCATACTCTATCATATCGTCTTCAAAACTCATATTTACCCTATTTTATTTAATTATGTATCAACATAAAATAATATGCTATTTAAATCTTTGAAACTGTTTTACCAATTCTTCACATATAATGTAGGATGACCATACGAATTACCTTTCCCGATTAGTTTCATTTGTTTTCTACTTTGCCGACCACGGCAAACCCATTGGAAAAACTATCGGCATAGTCGTAGATGAGCGGGATGACCACCGTACCGCAGGTCTCCGTATAACCGAAACAGCCGTCCGTATAAAAACGGCCCATACGGGGATTGCTGCCCTCTCCGCCCCGGTGTACGAGAATACGTCCGTTATGCACTGCACCCACATAATCGTATTTCGTTTTCCAATCTTTTTTAGCGGCTGCACGGCGTTGTGCCGACACCCCGGCCGGAAGCAGGGAAAGAAGCAGTACAACTATAAAGTATCGCTTTATCATAATCCGGTTATCTTTTTGATTTCATTCAATTTATTAAGCGCCTCGATCGGAGTGAGAGCATTGATGTCCAGCCCCTTGATCTGATCTCGGATCTGCACCAGCACCGGATCGTCGAGTTGGAACATCGAAAGCTGCATACCCCGCGTCTGATCCCCCGCTTCCGCCGCCTCGCGAACTCCGGGGAGCGCTTTTCGGTCGCGGCGTCGAGGGCTCTTGCTGGGCACGATCTCGTTGTTGCCATATACCAGCTCCAGATTCTTCAGGATCTCTTCGGCGCGGGCTACGACCGAGGTCGGCATTCCGGCCATCCGGGCAACGTGAATACCGAACGAATGCTCCGTTCCGCCCCGCTCCAGCTTGCGCAGGAAGACGATCGTCTTATCCACCTCCTTGACGCTCACGTGGTAGTTCTTCACACGCGGGCACATCTGCTCCATCTCGTTGAGTTCGTGGTAGTGGGTCGCAAAAAGCGTCTTGGCACGGGCCGTCGGATGGTTGTGCAGGTATTCGACCATCGCCCAGGCGATCGAAATACCGTCGTAGGTGCTCGTACCGCGTCCGATTTCGTCCAACAGGACGATGCTGCGGTCGGAAACATTGTTCAGGATGCTGGCCGACTCGAGCATCTCGACCATGAAGGTCGATTCGCCCTGCGAAATGTTGTCGGAAGCCCCGACTCGGGTGAAAATCTTGTCCACCACGCCGATATGAGCCGCTTTCGCCGGAACGAACGACCCCATCTGGGCCATCAGAATAATAAGAGCCGTCTGCCGCAGCAAAGCCGACTTACCCGACATGTTGGGACCCGTAATCATCACGATCTGCTGCTCCTTATCGTCCAGCAGCAAGTCGTTGGGGATATACTCCTCTCCCACCGGCATCAGGGTTTCGATCACCGGATGCCGTCCCTGGCGGATTTCGATGCGCGTGCCGTCGTCGAGCGTCGGACGGACGTAGTTGCGCTCCCGAGCGATACGGGCGAAAGATTGCAGGCAGTCGATACGCGCCACGACGGCGGCATCCCGCTGCAAAGCTCCCAGGGAATGCGTAATGAACCCGATCAACTCGGCGTAAATCCGCT
>OGHQ01000453.1_pt1 | contig 12779 bp, 10 predicted proteins | sample 1571561 | NCBI WGS metagenome assembly OGHQ01 (sample SAMEA2581941, study PRJEB24529) | metagenome | biome: Human gut stool | place: China | collected 2011
GAAACAAGTATAAATAGAAACACATTAACTAATATGGAAAAGAAAATACCCTTTGCTTCTGATGTAATTTTAATTGATGCAGCTTTCCTTGACCGCGTGGGGAAGGATATGGCGGCACATTTTGCACCGCTGGTGGGGCGTGAACTGCCTAAGGCTGATCTGGCCGTGTTGCTGGAGTGTCTGGCTTTGGATGCCGGAATAGAGCCGGGCAAGAATGAGATACAGGTAATTTTTGTGTATGATGCGGAGCATAGCCGGATGAATTTCTGCCTTCCTTCCGATTTGGAAAAAGAGGTTCACGGTATGGCATTCCAGAGCCGCCTGGGCGAGTTTGCGCTTTATGCTTTCCAGCCTTCGGATATGGCTCGCCGGGAGGACTTGTTTACGGAATCATTGCAACTGCTGACCGAATCGAAAGATGCACGCCGAATCATGCTGGTGCCCGATGAAGGGGAATATGGAGAAGCTGTGGAGCGGCTGGCGGCAAAGATAAAGGGAAAAGATGGTGTGACGGTGTTCGGCATGAATCCTCCGGCACACGATTATGAATATTCTTTTGAAATGTTGGGATTTGCCATTCTTCAGTCGTTGGGCATCCGGGCAGAGGAACTTTAATTTTGTGGAGGTATGTCTGATTTCCGTTTGAAAGCGTTCTATAGTGTGGCACGAAACCTTAGTTTTACCAAGGCTTCGCAGGAGCTGTTTGTGAGCCAGCCGGCAGTGACCAAGCATGTGCGGGAGCTGGAGAGCCTCTACGGAGTGCGTCTGTTCGACCGGAAGGGGAATTCCATTTCGCTCACGGAGGCCGGAAAGTTGCTGATGGAGCACTGCGAACAGATTTTGGACGATTACCGCAAGCTGGAGTACGACATGCACCAGTTGAACAATGAGTATGCGGGAGAGTTACGGTTAGGGGCAAGTACGACAATCTCACAGTATGTGCTTCCGCCTGTGCTGGCTGCTTTCACGGAGCGTTATCCCAAGATGAGTGTGTCATTGATGGACACCAATTCGCGCAATGTGGAGAAGGCTTTGCAGGAGCATACCATTGACGTGGGTATGGTGGAGGGAGTGTTCCGTCTGCCCAGCCTGCGCTACGACCCGTTCTTGTGCGATGAGCTGGTGCCGGTGGTTTGTCCGCGCGGTCGCTGGGCCGGAAAGGAGGAACTGACACTGGAGGAGTTTGTCAGTGTGCCGCTGGTGCTTCGTGAGCGGGGTTCCGGCACGCTGGATGCCATTGAGATGGTATTGGCAGAGCAGGGACTGAAGCTTTCTTCGCTGAACGTGCGGATGCACTTAGGCAGTACGGAAGGTATCAAGTCGTTCTTGCGGTGCAGCAACTGTATGGGCATCGTGTCAATCTGTGCCTTAGAGAGGGAACTGAAGGAAGGAGACTTTCAGGTGATTGACATTGAGGGCCTGCAATTCAAGCGGCATTTCTGTTTTGTATCGGCTCAGGGGCAGGAGTCGGATACGGTATTGAATTTTATGCGTTTTGTCCGGCACTTCCTTTCCGGAAAGTAAAGGCCGGACAAAACGTCTCTTTTTATTTCTTCCCGAATTCAGGGCCGATTTTCAGCAGGGCGGTAACGCCGAAGGTGGCCAGTGTGCACACCATAATCCAGATGAAGAACAGCTGGTAGCCTAGGGTTTCTTGCATCCAGCCGGCTATCATGCCCGGCAGCATCATGCCCAAGGCCATGAAGGCGGTACAGATGGCATAGTGCGAGGTCTTGTGTGTGCCGTTGGCAAAATAAATAAGGTAGAGCATGTAGGCCGTGAAACCGAATCCGTAGCCGAACTGTTCCACAAAGATGCAGCTGTTCACGATGATTAAGTTGTCGGGCTGGGTGTAACTCAGGTATACGTAGACAATGTCGGGCAGAGAGATGGCCCATACCATCGGCCAGAGCCAGCGGCGCAGTCCGTGGCGTGCTACGGCAATGCCTCCCAGGATACCTCCCAAAGTGAGACCGACAATGCCGAGCGTTCCTTGGGCAAAGCCTATCTGTGCCGTGGTCATTCCGAGTCCTCCTTGTTCCACCGGGTCGAGCAGGAAGGGAATGCCCATCTTGGCTAACTGTGCCTCGGGCAGGCGGTAGAGCAGCATGAACAGAATGGCGGTAAGCGCCTGTTCTTTCTGGAAGAAGGAACGGAAGGTGAGCAGGAAGTCGGTCAGTATGCTCCGGGCTTCTCCTTGCCGGGCAACCGACGGGCAGTCCTGGTCAGGACGGGGCAGTACGAAGGAATGGTAGAGCCACAGAGCCAGCAGGCAGCCCGCTAACGTGAAGAAGGTGATGCTCCAGGCATACGATGTGCGTCCGGTCATTTCTTCCAGCCAGCCGGCCAGCATAATGAACAGTCCTTGTCCGGCGATGGTGGCAAAGCGGTAGAACGTGCTGCGGATGCCCACGAAGAAGGCTTGCTGATGCGGGGTAAGGCCTAACATGTAGAAGCCGTCGGCGGCAATATCGTGGGTGGCGGAACTGAAGGCTACGAGCCAGAACACCGCCAATGTGGTCTGGAAGAAATGGCTGGTGGGGATGGTGAAGGCAATGCCGGCCAGTCCGGCACCCAGCAGCAACTGGGTAGTGACAATCCACCACCGCTTGGTGCGGAGCAGGTCGACAAACGGGCTCCACAGGGGCTTGATGACCCAGGGCAGGTTCAGCCAGCTGGTGTAGAGGGCCACCTCCGTGTTCGAGATGCCCATTCGTTTGTACATCACCAGCGATAAAATCATTACAGCTACGTAGGGAAGTCCTTCGGCAAAGTAGAGCGAAGGTACCCAGTACCAGGGAGAGCGTGTGCGCATAGTCGTTCATTTTTAGTATAACTTACGGATTTCAGCTCCCCGGTAGTAATGCAGCAGAATCTGGTCGTAGGAATATCCTTTTTCGCCCATCACGGCAGCACCGATCTGACAGAGTCCCACGCCGTGTCCCCATCCGGCACCGGTCAGTTCGAACCATTCGGGTACTCCGTTCACTTCCGGTCCCTTGTCGACTACGAATGCCGAGCTGAACAGGTGGGTAGGTGAGAGGGTGCGGCGTATTTCCAGTTCCTTTCCGATGGTCATTGTTTTCAGGGTTCCTACAATCTTCAGCCGGCTGATACGTCCCGATTTTCCTCGTTCCATGGGGATAAGGTCGAGTATCTCCCCGTAATCACTCTTGGTATGCGTGGCAATCAGTTCGGCCAGTTCGGCTTGTGTGTATCTCACCTTCCAGTGGTAGAAATCGTGTGTCTCCTGGTCGTAGTTGTTGAGTATCTGTGAAAGGATTTTCGGATCAGTGGTGTGGCAGAAAGATTCCGGACGCTGGCGTATCCATCGTTCGGCTTCTTCCTCTTGGGTGAGGTCGGGCAGGGGGGCATCCGTGTCCAAGTCGCGCACGGCACTGAGGTAAGGATAATGCTTGTCTTCCCAGCAGTAGTTGAACTCTTCGGTCACTCCGCCGCAGCACTTCGAGAAACGGGCGTCGCAGATGGCATGCTTGTGCATGAGCACCTGGCCGCGTGTTTCCTTCACGGCTTCCACCACACTCTGGTTGGAGGCACGGGTAATGCCCTGATAGCGCTGGCAATGGTCGTCGGCGCATACGTCGAAGATGGTATGGTCTTCGCGGTCGTACCAGCGGATGTATTCTGTTTCAGTCTTGAGGAAGGGAAAGAAGTTGCTGCCCTGTTTGCTAAGGGCCTTCCGCTTTTCAATCTGTGCTAAAAGCCAGCTTCGTGAGATGACGGCATGGGCTTTCAGAAACTCCAGGGAAGAGGTGGCGTTCATCTCGGACGAGATGACGCTGGTCAGGTAGTCTTCTGCCGGCACCTGGTTGATGGCGGTAATCTTTCCTTCGTCTACCACCAGGCGCAGGGTGCCGAGGAAGGTTTGTGTTTCCTGACGTTCCCAGTGGAAATTGATACCGATGGTTACGTCTTCGAGTGAGAAGGAGGCATCGTCCTCCAACGGGGTGAAGGTCAGTTCCCGGTACATGTTACCGTTCCAGGAAATTCCTCCTTCGTCGAAGGATACACGTTGCTTGCCCGATACGGTTTCTCCTTTGGCCAGAAATTTGGCATTGAGTGTAAAGGCTATTTCAAGGGCATTGACGATGCCCACGTTTATTTCAGGTTCTTTCATGATGCTTAATGTGTTACTTCGTGGTAGATTTGGCGGAGCGTGTCAGCGTCCAGTTTTTGAAAATCTTCTTCGCGGGCCGTCACAAGGATGCCGGCCATATCGAGGGCGCCGGGACTGACAATCAGCTGTGCGTCGCCTTCGGCAGTGTAGCACTGCGGACGATGGGCTGTGCGCGGGATGTAGACGGTGACAAATCCGTAGCGCGGGTCATTCCAGGCAAAGAGGTTGTAGCGTGGCTCGGTTTCTCCTTCGTGCAGGGGCAGGCTGTGCAGGTAGCTGTCAATTAGCCGTACACCAGTGGCCAGTCCTCCCTGAGTGATGAAGGCCCGTATCGGACAGAAGTATCCTTCGATGTCGTAGGCGATGCAGGACTTGCCGTCGGAGAGGGGTTCGAAACCTTTTTCTACCGCTGTGCTCATCAGTCTTTCCCATTGGCGGATGAGAGGTACATCTTCCTGGCGTACGGCCTGGAAATGGAAGTGGTCGGGGGCAGAAGCGCCGCATTGGGCTCCGTTGTAGAATACGGTGTAGCCGCTGGCAAAGTTCTTCTCCAACCAGTCGACCAGGCGTTCGGGCAACCGGCGCGTAGTCTTGTCGGCCAATGTTTGCCACTGGTGACTTTCCGTGGAGATGGTGAGGTGCCCCGGCAGAATGGGGTAAGGATTCAGTCGCAGGCTGAAAGGTTCGTCCAGCTGGATGCGGACAGACTCTTGCTCTTCCGGCTTGTGGCTCAGACAGAGGAAGCAGGGACGGGCAGCGATGGAGGCCTTGTCTACTTTGGCACAGGTGGAAACGGCGCGTGCCGGATTGAACTGCACGGTGATGTCGTTCGCACCGAGTGAAAGTGTACGGGTCTGTACGTGTGCCAGTGCTTCGTGGTTTTTGCGGGCCAGTGGCCATGTGTCGAGCTGGTGACGGATGAAGGTTTCGGCAGAAGCCGCAGGGGCTGCATCTTCCCATGAGAGAGGGTGACGGAGCAGGGCCTGGCGTTTCCGTATTTCCAGGGTACGCAAGCTGTCCTTGTAGCTGTTGTTCTGGTTCTGCTTCTCAATACTCAGGGCTGCGTCGGAATTGCCTTCCCAGCGACGGCACAAATAAAGTACATCGTAGATACGTCCGATGCGGTATTCCCGGGAGAAAGCCAGTCCTAACGCATAATCTTCGCCGTAGCTGGTGTTCGGTACACGGATTTTCCGCAGCAGCGGCGTGAAGAAAGCACGCGGGGCTCCCAGTCCGTTGATGCGGAGAGCGTTGTTGTGTCCGTTGGTATCGGTCCATTCCTTGTGGTCGATAACGCCCGGCGGCAGTGTCTCCAGTTGGAAGTTGGTCATGCGGTAAGAGCCGATAACCATGGCGCAGCGTTCCCGGCGGAACTTGTCGACAATGGTCTGGAGGGTAGACGGACTGCTGTACAGGTCGTCGCTGTCGAGCTGCACGACAAAGCGTCCGCAGAGAGGGTGATGCACACCCAGGTTCCAGCATCCGCCGATGCCCAAATCGTCACGTTCGGGAATGAGATGAATCACTTTTTCGTTTCCGGCGTATTGGTCAATGCACTCCGTGGTGCCGTCGGTAGAATGGTTGTCGATGACAATCAGGTTGAACGGGAAGTCTGTTTCCAGTTTCAGTACCGATTCAATGGCGTCGGCAATGGTGCGGATGCGGTTGCGCACGGGGATGATGACCGAAGCCTCGTATGCAAATTCACCTTCCGACAAATCGATTTCGCGCTCCACAGGGGGCAGGAAGGCATGAATATTTTTCAGGTAATAAGTAAATGCCGTTTCCCGTTCCAGTTGTACGCTCCGGTTGCGCGGGTCTACGTAGTCAAACTGTTTTTCGCCCGACAGGCGGGTGTCTTCTTCGATTTCGGTGTAAAGGAACTCACGTATGTGCGTCAGTTCGTATTTCTGTGAAAGTGCCAGTCGCACGGCATACAAGGCAGAATACTGGTATTCGGGCTGGTGGGTGATGGTGTCGAACGCTTCCTGCAAGGCCGCCGTCTTGAAGAGCAGCACCGAGCCGAAGTCAAAATCATCGCGCACGCTTCCCGGCTGGTAGTCAATGACCGGATGAGGTTTTCGTACTCCCTCTGTCACCTGATAATGGTTGGCATAGACCATGCCCGATTCCGGTGCGGCTAAATAGTCGCACATGCGTTCCAGTGCCATGTAGCCCATATCTAATGTATGGGGCTTGGTATAAACAAGGAGGTAGGGAGTGCGGGTGAGGGCAAGCATCTGCCGGATGCCTTCGGTATGCTGGAAGGAGAAAGAGGGAAGAAGGTGGCATTTCTCTGTGGGAATGTCTTTGTCCTCCGGATGGTCAGTTAGTAGGAATATCTGGTCTGTTCGGGAACTCTCTGTCAGACCTTTTATGGTTTTATTCAGCTGGTTATCACTTCCATATAAAAGGAAGCAAGTTACTTGGTTATTCATATTTAATACATTTATACGTACAAAGATAGGCAATATATCTTATTTTTTCCCTAACTTTGTACGCTAAATGTGTAGAATATAAGAGTATTATGACGACAAAAACTCCTTTATTGGGGAAATCGCTGAACGAACTGAAAACCATTGTGCAGGATTTGGGAATGCCTAAATTTACTGCCGGGCAGATTGCATCGTGGCTGTACGACAAGAAAGTAGGCTCCATTGAAGAGATGACAAACCTTTCGCTCAAAAACCGTGAGCGGCTGATGGAGAACTACGAGGTGGGATCCAGTGCACCGGTGCATGAGATGCGTTCGGTAGACGGAACGGTGAAATACTTGTTCTGTACGCCCGAAGGTGATTACATAGAATCCGTATATATTCCCGATGACGACCGTGCTACTTTGTGCGTTTCGTCACAGGTGGGATGCAAGATGAACTGTAAATTCTGTATGACCGGAAAGCAGGGATACACGACCAGCCTGACAGCTGCCCAGATTCTGAATCAGATTTATTCGGTGCCGGAACGGGATACGCTGACCAACGTGGTGTTTATGGGCATGGGCGAACCGTTCGACAACCTGGACGAAGTGCTGCGTGCCTTGGAAATCCTGACTGCCGATTATGGCTACAAATGGAGCCCGAAGCGTATCACGGTTTCTACCGTAGGATTGCAGAAAGGACTGGAACGTTTCCTGGAAGAAAGTGACTGCCACCTGGCCATCAGTCTGCATTCTCCTTTCCCTTCCCAGCGCAGGGAACTGATGCCGGCAGAAAAGGCTTTCTCCATTACCGAGATGGTGGAGATACTTCGCCGATATGATTTCAGCAAGCAGCGCCGTCTGTCTTTTGAATACATCGTGTTCAAGGGAGTGAACGACAGCCTGATTTATGCCAAGGAACTGGTGAAACTGCTCCGTGGACTGGACTGTCGTATGAATCTGATTCGCTTCCATGCCATCCCGAACGTGGACTTGGAAGGAACGGATATGGAGTCAATGATAGCTTTCCGTGATTACCTGACACAGCATGGCTTGTTTGCTACCATTCGCGCTTCACGCGGAGAAGATATCTTTGCGGCTTGCGGCATGCTTTCTACCGCCCAGCAGCAGGCAGAGAAAAAAGAGAAAGAAAGTGAAACCTTTTAATACAAGAAACATCATGAAACGAATGACATTTTATCTTGGAATGGCCCTGGCGGTGCTGTCGCTTGCTTCCTGCCGCAACGGAGGGAAGAGTATCATTACTCCGGTGTCAAGCGGACGCCCGTATGAAGTGATGGTGGTGGCCGATGACAAATGCTGGATGAGTCCGGACAGTGCACTGTTTCATGTGCTGGATACGGATGTGCCGGGATTGCCTCAGGCTGAACGCTCTTTCCGTATTTCGCGTGTGCGGCCTGACTTTTTTGACCGTTCGGTACGTTTGTTCCGTAACATCATTATTGTAGATATTCAGGACATCTATACGCAGCCCAAATTCAAGTATACGCGTGATGCTTATTCGTCTCCGCAGATGATTATGACCATTCAGGCACCTAACCAGAAGGAGTTTGCAGACTATGTTTCGAAAAACGGTCAGGTGATTATCGACTTCTTTACCCGTGCCGAAATGAACCGTCAGGTGAAGTTACTGGAGAAAAAACACAATGAAACACTTTCGACCAAGGTACAGAGCATGTTTGATTGCGACATTTGGATGCCGGTGGAAATGGAATCATACAAGCAGGGTGAGAATTTCCTGTGGGCTTCGAGCAACCTGAATGACTTGAACTTCGTGATGTATGCTTATCCGTTCCGTGACCACGATACGTTTACCAAAGAGTATTTCATTCATAAACGTGACTCCGTGATGAAAGTCAACCTGCCGGGTGCGCGTGAAGGCATGTACATGGAAACAGCCGATTCCATGTTTGTTGAGACGAGCAACATTGCCGTGAAGGGAGACTATGCATTCGAGGCCCGCGGATTGTGGGAAATGAAGAACGATGCCATGGGAGGCCCGTTCGTATCGCATGTGCGGGTAGACCGTGACAATGCACGGGTTATCGTGGTGGAAGGTTTTGTCTATAATCCGGGCAAGCTGAAACGTGACCAGATTCGCAAGCTGAACGCGGCGTTGTACACACTGAAGCTTCCTTCAGAAAAAGAAGTGTCGGAAATTCCGGTAGACAATTCCATCTCGGAAGAACAAATCAAACAAGAAGCTGAACAGAATAAGCAATAAATATGGAAAATCGTAAAATTAGAGTGGGAATCACCCATGGAGATATAAACGGGGTAGGCTATGAAGTGATATTGAAGACTTTCTCTGACCCCACCATGCTGGAACTTTGTACGCCGGTGGTGTACGGCTCTCCCAAGGTTGCTGCGTATCACCGCAAGGCCATGGAAATACAGACCAGTTTCAGCATTGTAAATTCTGCCGAAGAGGTGCAGGACGGAAGAGTGAACGTGGTGAACTGCATAGAAGAGGAGTTGAAGGTGGAACTGACCAAGCCGACTCCCGAAGCTGGTAAAGCGGCACTGGCTGCACTGGAAAGAGCTTTGGCCGATTACCGGGAAGGCCTGTTCGATGTGCTGGTGACGGCTCCTATCAACAAGCATACCATCCAGTCGGATGCGTTCCATTTCCCGGGACATACGGAATACATTGAAGAACGTGTAGGACAGAAGGCATTGATGATTCTGCTGAAAGGTGATTTCCGTGTGGCACTGGTGACAGGCCATGTACCCGTGCGCGACATTGCCGGTGAACTGACCAAAGAACTGATTATGGAAAAGATGGAGATTTTCCATCGTTCACTGAAGAAAGATTTCGGCATCGACAATCCGCGTATTGCCGTGTTCTCACTGAATCCTCATGCGGGAGACAACGGACTGCTGGGAACGGAAGAGCAGGAAGTGATTATTCCGGCCATGAAAGAGATGATAGCTCGCGGTGTGCAGTGCTTCGGACCGTATCCTGCCGATGGCTTCATGGGCTCAGGCAATTATACGCATTTCGACGGTATTCTGGCCATGTATCATGACCAGGGACTGGCTCCGTTCAAGGCACTGGCCATGGATGAAGGAGTGAACTTTACTGCCGGCTTGCCTATCGTACGTACTTCGCCTGCTCACGGTACGGCATACGATATTGCCGGAAAAGGCATTGCTTCGGAAGATTCTTTCCGTCAGGCGGTGTACGTGGCCATGGATGTGTTCCGCAACCGTGCCTGGGAAAGAGAAATCAGTGCCCGTCCGTTGCGCAAGCAGTATTATGAGAAACGAGATGACAGTGATAAACTGAAATTAGACAGTATAGAAGAGGAATAACATGAAGTTTGCAATCATATCAGCCGGGGAAGGTTCCCGGCTGGCACAAGAAGGAGTTCAGTTGCCCAAACCACTGGTGCAACTGAACGGTATGGCCATGATTGACCGTCTGATTCACATCTTTGCGAAGAACGGAGCAGAAGAAGTGGTGGTCATTATCAATAATGAGGTGGCTTTGACAAAGGAACACCTGAGCAAGCTGGAAAAAACATCGGAAGTGCCTTTGCGGGTTATTGTCAAGACGACGCCCAGTTCCATGCACAGTTTTTACGAACTGAGCCGTTACCTGAAGGACGACCGTTTCTGCCTGACTACGGTCGACACGATTTTCCGGGAAGAGGAGTTTTCACGCTTTATTGATGCTTTCAAGGCTTTTGAAGGGGATGGCATGATGGCCGTTACGGATTACATCGACGACGAAAAACCATTGTATATCGGTACGGACGAAGACCGCAATATTACCGGTTTCTATGATACTTTGCAGCCTGATACGCGTTACATCTCAGGGGGAATCTATTGCCTGTCGCCCAACTCAATCGTGACATTGGAGAAATGTATGGCGCAGGGCATGTCGCGCATGCGTAATTTTCAGCGTCAGCTGGTAGCCGACGGACTTCGGCTCAAGGCTTATCCTTTCTCAAAAATTTTGGATGTGGACCATGCGGGGGACATTGTAAAAGCAGAGGCTTTTTTGAACGGACAAGATTAAAAACAGAATAAACCAATATTGATTTTTTGCGTAAAATCTAGAAATAAGAATAACAAGATAGAATGTGTAAAAGAGGAGAGAAGATTCGGGTGGTTGGTGTGAGCCGTGGTAATGAATATTCCCCGAATCACGTAGACAATGATGCGGCAATCCTTCGGCTTGCGGCAGAAGCATTGGAGAGAATGGGGTGTGAGGTGACAATTTATCCGGAAAAGGAATTTGTTGCTCAGAACATAGAGGGTGAGTTTATTTTCGACATGGCCCGCGACCGCGCCACCATTGAGCGGTTGAAAGAACTGGAAGACGAGGGTGCACTGGTGGTGAACTCTGCGTATGGCATTGACAACTGTGTCCGTCAGCAGATGACGGAGTTGCTGGTGGCAAATGAAGTACCGCATCCCCGGAGCTTTATTATTTCTACTGATGAAAAGTTTACTCCTTCCGTGTTCCCTTGCTGGATTAAGCGAGGCAATTCGCATGCCATGGTGAAAGAAGACGTAGTGTACGTGGAATGCCGGGAAGAAGCGGAAGTGGTGATGGCCGATTTCCGGAAACGGAACATTCCGGTGGCAGTAGTCAACGAGCACCTGGTGGGAGATTTGGTGAAGTTCTACGGGGTACAGGGAACAGATTTCTTTTATACCTTCTATCCAACGGAACAATCACACAGCAAGTTCGGACTGGAAGTCATCAACGGAGCCACGAGAGGTTTCCCGTTCGATGTCAAGCAGCTTCAGGCATACGCCAACAAGGCGGCCGAGGTACTGAATGTGCCTGTATACGGAGGCGACTGTGTGGTATCGGCTACCGGTGAAATCCGCATCATTGACTTTAACGACTGGCCCAGCTTTGCCCGTTGCCGTGAAGAAGCCGGACCGGAAATCGCCAAGTGTATCTATAATCGTATTATCCACAAATTAGAAAAATAATGAGTACGGGAAAAAAAGGAGTAGAGGCTTCTTTCAAGTCCATGGATACAGAAGAGTTTCTGGACATCCATTTTAATCGCCCGATAGGTTATGTGTGGGCGTTGTTTTTCCAGCGTTTCGGGATACATCCCAATGTAGTGACCATCTTGTCCATCATTTTAGGAGTAGCGGCAGGAGTGATGTTTTACTATCCCGACATGACGCACACGCTGATTGGTATTTTCCTCTTGATGTGGGCCAACCATTATGATAGTTGCGACGGACAGCTGGCACGTATGACCGGCAAGAAAACCCGCTGGGGACGTATGCTCGACGGATTTGCCGGCGATCTTTGGTTTATTACCATCTATGTCGCTATCTGTCTGCGCCTGATGAACCAGCCGCTTCCTTTCCATCTGGGGGAGGCTTCCGGACAGACCTGGAGCATTTATATCTGGCTGATAGCCTGGTTCTCTGGTACGGTGTGTCATAGCAAGCAATGTACGCTGGCCGATTATTACCGCAACATCCACTTGTTCTTCCTGAAGGGAAAGGCAGGTAGTGAGCTGGATAATTTCAAGCAGCAACGTGAGATTTTCCATAGTCTGCCGTGGAAAGGCAACTTCTGGTGGAAGGCTTTCCTGTATTTCTATGGCAACTATACCCGCAAGCAGGAACAGATGACTCCTAACTTCCAGCGTTTCTACGCCTTTGTGCAGGAACGTTACGGTGACAACATTCCTCAGGAATTGCGCGATGAGTTCCGTGCCCTGAGCTTGCCGTTGATGAAGTACACCAACATCCTGACATTCAATACCCGCGCGATAGCCCTTTACATCAGCCTGCTGATAGGAGAACCGTGGTTGTATTTCATTTTCGAGATGGTGGTGATGACCAGCCTGTTTGTGTACATGCGTCGTCGTCATGAAGCCCTGTGCGCATACCTTTACCATAAATACGCCAAGTGATGAAGGAAAAGTTTCGGAATATATTCTGGTTTTTCGGCATCTTTGCCATTGTAGTTATGCTCTGCACGTTCGACATGGACTATCAGGAGCTGTGGCAGAACTTGCGCAAGGCAGGGGTGTGGTTTCCGGCCGTGATTCTTCTGTGGGTGTTCATCTATTACCTGAATGCCTGGTCATGGTATGTCATTATCCGCGACGGGAAACATGCCAAGGTGCCCTTCTGGAAAATCTATAAGTTGACCGTATCCGGTTTTGCCCTGAACTATGCCACTCCGGTGGGGCTGATGGGCGGTGAGCCGTACCG
>OGHQ01000455.1_pt1 | contig 12746 bp, 10 predicted proteins | sample 1571561 | NCBI WGS metagenome assembly OGHQ01 (sample SAMEA2581941, study PRJEB24529) | metagenome | biome: Human gut stool | place: China | collected 2011
GGTACCGCTCCAGCAGGGCGATGCGATCGGGTATCTCGTCGAACACATCGTCCGAGAGATAACGGGAGCCGGTACGGGGATAGCTCAGCACCTTCTTCTCGTAAAGCGACTGGGCGACGGAGAGGGTCTTGTCCGCCGAGAAGCCGTACCTGCCGTTCGCCTCTTTCTGCAAGGCGGTCAGGTCGTAGAGCAAGGGAGGCTCTTGGCTCACCTCCCTGCGCTGCACGTCGGCAACCTCCACCATTCCCGTTGCGGTAACAGCAGCGAGGGCGGCGTTTGCCGCCGAAAGGGTTTCGTAACGCAATTCGGAGATGGCGGCGAAGGGCGTGCCGTCCTTTTCCGCCGTAACCTTCAGCCGGTAATAGGTCTGCGGGGTAAAATCCCTGTTCTCCAGATAACGGGAGCAGATCATCATCAAGGTGGGCGTCTGCACCCTTCCGAGGGAGTAGATACCCTGCCCGGCGGCGATGCTGAGAGCTTGGGTGGCGTTCAGCCCAATCTCCCAGTCGGCGATGGCACGGGCTTCGGCGGCACGGTAGAGGTTGTCGTAGTCGCTGCCGGGCTTGAGGTTGTCCAGCCCTTCCCGGATGGCACGGTCGGTCAGCGAGGAGATCCAGAGGCGCAGGCAGGGTTTGCGGCAGCCAAGGTAATTGTAGATGTACCGATGAATGGCTTCGCCCTCACGCCCGGCATCGGTCGCCACGACGATACGGTCGGAACGGTCGAAAACCTCCCTGATGACCTTCAACTGTTTGAGCACGCCGGGGTCGGGCTTGTACTCCTTGCCCTCCCGTATCTGGCGGGGGATGTACTTGAACTCCTGCGGCAGAATGGGCAGGTTTTCACGCCGGAAGCCCGTGTAGCCGTATGCTTCGGGCATGGCGAGCTGGACGAGATGGCCGAACGCCCAGGTAACGAGGTAGCCGTTACCTGAGAGGTAGCCGTCGTGACGTTCACGAACATTCAACACGTTTGCTATGTCCTTCGCTACGGAAGGCTTCTCTTATCACAAGCAAATTGTTATCCAAAGCTATAAGCTAATACACCAAATAACTGACAGATAATCAATCAAACTCGTGATAATAATGTTCTGATAATAATATGCTATATTGTGGAGAGAGTAATGTTGCTCCCTCCAAATATAGTATTATGGACAATAAAAATCATTTTGAATCCAAAGTTTCGGATTTTTTAGAAGCGTTGCGTAAAGCCGGATATTCAGAATCGACTATCCGACAGTATAAAAAGACCTGTCGTCTTTTTATCGTTTACATGGATATAAACTACATACAAGACTGTAATGTAGAATCCATCGATTTGTTTTTAAAGACTATGCCACAAGAAAAAACGCGGTTGATACATGGAACCAATTATCGATTACTGCTATTCGTTAATTATCTTACGGATAGAACTATCCAAAAACCAGTTGTAAGATACGTTATACGCAAATTCTCAGGAGAAATAGGAGGCATTATGACAAAATACCTTCATCTCTTGGAAGAACAAAGACTATCTCCTAAAACGATAGATGGCTACGAACATGTGTTCAGCTATTTTCTCAGGCATTTGTCTTTGAGGAATGTATCCCGCATCTCAGATATAGGTGAGGATGATGTGCTAACTTTTATATCTTCCAGCCAAAACAGTAAACAAAGAGTATTGGCAACGATGCGTGCATTTTGTCGTTACCTGTACGAACAAAAGCTTATCAATAAGAATATTGATTATGTGATAGGAAGAAACCGTTATATTGTAAAAGAAAAACTACCGTCGACATACACTTGTGAAGAAGTCTTGCAAATAGAATCTTCGGTAAATCAATCCACTCCTGTAGGAAAACGAGATTACGCCATGCTCCTATTAGCAACACGGTTAGGACTACGTTCCTCCGATATTGCCGGATTACAATTCAGTAATTTAGACTGGGATAGAAACATTATCCGCCTGATACAGTACAAGACTAAACGTGAAATAGAATTGCCACTCTTAAAGGATGTAGGAGAAGCTATCATCAATTATGTGAAATATGGCAGACCGAGTTCTTCTTCCAAACAGATATTCCTATCCTCTTTAGCCCCATATAATCCTGTGAATGGGGCGGTGGTTTCCTTGTCGGTCAGAAAGATTATCTGCCATTCAAGAATAGATACAAGGGATAGAAAAAAAGGTCCTCACGCTATGAGACATACTTTAGCCAGCCAGCTATTGCGTAATGGCATATCACTGCCCGTCATTTCTGAGACATTGGGACACAAAACTACACAAACGACAATGGGCTATCTTCGGATAGACATTGATGGTTTGATGAAATGTGTCCTTGAAGTCCCGGATGTCCCATCCGATTTCTACACACAGAAAGGAGGTTTGTTCTATGTCTGAACAATTCATATATCAAAGCGTGTTCGCACCTTATTTTAAGGATTTTCTTGCGATGAAAGAAAATCAGGTTTCCGACATTGGACGGATAAAGTGGATGCTCTTGGAGTTTGACAAGTTCTTTGTTAATAGCAACATCAGGGATGTGTTCATAACTAAAAGCATGATTGATACATGGAAGTGCACCCGCATACATGATAAAAAGAAAACCCTCTATGACAAGGTGTCCATGTTCCGACAGTTTTGCCTATACTTATGCCACATAGGAAAAGAATGCTATATACCCAAGTTACCAAAGAAGGAATATTCGGATTTTACTCCTTATGTGTTTACCCGTGGACAGATGCAGGACATCTTTGAAGCTTGCGACAAGCAAAGGATGTATAGTCATAATATATATTGTAATCTTTTTGCATTACCTGCTTTATATAGAATCTTATATGCTACAGGGATTAGAATCGGGGAAGCCATATCCATTAGGAATCGGGATGTTGATTTGAGAAGGAATTGCATCATTATTCGGAAGACAAAGAACAAGATGGAAAGGCTTATTCCTTTAAGCGACTCCCTGTCCAAGGTTCTACAACAGTATTTGGAATATCGCAACAAGATGCCCTTGCCAGACGTTGATGCCCCGGACAAGTTCTTGTTAATATCCCCATCAGGACGACCGTTATCTTCTTGTACTGTTTTGGGCGGTTTCAAGAAAGTGTTGGAAAAATGCAATATACCTTGTTCGAGCAACCGTTCCGGAGGAGCCTGCATACATAGTCTCAGACATACTTTTGCCGTCCATTCCCTTGCAAAGATGGTGCAAGAAGGAATGGACATATATTGTGCGCTTCCTCTTTTGTCGGTCTTCTTGGGGCATAAGACGTTGAAAGGGACTGAAACCTACGTGCGCCTGACACAAGATATGTTTCCCGATATTCTATTGAAACAAAATACGATAACACGGTTTGTGTACCCTCAAACAAACATAATAACTAATTTAAATGTAGATACTTATGAAAACGACTGACTTTGCGAAGCATTTAACGGCTTTTTTCACAGAGTACCTTATCGGAGAAAGAGGCGTAAGCCCTAATACCATACGGTCATACAGCGAATCATTTAGCTTGCTGTTAAACTTTCTGGACGAACAGGTAAACATAAAGGCTGATAATCTTAGATTGGAACATATTACCAGAAAAACGGTTTTAAACTTCCTTGATTGGTTACAAGACACGAAAAAATCGAGTAACGCGACTAGAAATCAAAGATTGGCGGCATTACGTTCTTTTTGTACATATATGCAATATGAGGATGTAAAGCGTCTGGAACAATGGCAAGAGATATTATCCATCAAGGTAAAAACACATGAAAAAAGAAGTGTCAATTATCTCAGCATAGATGGCATTAAGCTTTTATTGGCACAAATACCAATCAACACGAAAAAAGGACGACGGGATTTAGCTTTGATATCCCTGCTCTATGATAGTGGAGCCAGAGTACAAGAATTAATAGACTTGACACCCGCATCTTTGAAATTGGAAAAGCCTTGTCATGTCACCTTATTTGGTAAAGGACGCAAAAAAAGAATTGTCCCTTTACAAGACGAACAAGTGAATTTATTACGCAGTTATATGGAAGAGAATCGTTTAGACCTGTCCGGTTTTAATCAAAGACCTCTTTTCTTTAACAGTTGTGGCAGAAAGCTAACAAACTCTGGCATATCTTATATCTTGAATAATTATATTAATCACGCCCGAATACAAGATCCGGAACTTATACCGGAAAAAATAAGCCCGCATACTTTACGACACAGTAAAGCTATGCACTTGTTACAAGCTGGTGTAAATTTGGTCTATATTCGTGATATTTTAGGACATGTATCTATACAAACTACTGAAATATATGCTCGGGCTGATTCTAAACAAAAAAGAGAGGCTTTGGAATCAGCTTATGTTAATATGATACCAAACGATATAACAGAACGTTCATGGGAAAAAGACCAGGAACTTAAGATATGGCTAAGGAATCTATCTAAATGAAGATGATTATTATCCAAAGCTGTAATATAAAGTAATGTGTTTAAATAGCTGATATACAGACAGACAAAAATAAAGGCTTTGGATAATAATTTACTTGTGATAAGAAAAGTTATCACGAGTTATGATAACTTTTCTGCAATGATTGCTTTCATGTTCGGATAAAATTTAAGCCGTTCCCCGCTACCGGAACCGGAAAACGGGAAACGGCGGTTTGACATTTTTTACTTGTTATAATGGATGAGCGTTTGTCAGGCCACCGGCTTGACACCGAGGATTTCAATCAGTGCCCCGTCGTCCTTGCGCACCAGTTGCAGGGTGGCGTCCATCACCACGTCCACGCCCAGCAGCACGAGGCTGAGTGACATCACTCCTGTCTTTTCTCCCTTGAGCAACGTATCAAGTTCCCCCGACATTTCCAGCTCGTCCTTCAGGATCCCGATTCCCGCGAGTTCTTCCCAGTTCACGTCTTCCGCCTTGAATGGCGTGTTGTTTTTATTGTTTACGTTCATATTTCTGTTTTTTTGATTTGACATTCATTCTGATTCACGCTCAGGCAATGCTTGCCCCCTTGGACTTGCGGCCAGCCTGTTCCTGTCCCTGCTTCTGGGCGTTCGCCACCACGTTGCGCTGCGATGCGTCACGCTTGCGGTCCGGGTTCTCGTTATAGAAGTCCAGCCTGCCCTGGTTGAAGTTCGCCTTGACATACTGCGAGATGGTCTTTCCATCGTAGCCTTTGATGCCCTCGACCAGTACCGCCTTGCCGCTCTGGAGGTCGGCACGCTGGTTTCTCGTCAGTTTTACGTCCCATACCTTTTCCGGTATCTTGAACTCGGCACGCTGCTCGAAGCCGTCCGGCGTGCGTGAGTAGCTCAGGCGTCCCGTTTCCAAATCCGCCTTGATGAAGGAGGAGAACTCCTCGCCCTTGCGGTTCACCATGTCGTTGAGGAAGATGACTTTGCCCTCGCGCAGTTGTTGCTGTTCCTCGGCGGTGATTTTCACGCCGCCTATTTCATTCGGGATGTAAATTTCACGCGCTCCCTCCGGGGAATCGGGATTGTAGCGTGTGTAGGAAGGTCTGCCCGTGGCCTCGTCCAGCTTGACATACGAGGAGAACAACTCACCGTCCTTGCGCTCCATACCCTCCACGAAGATGGCCTTGCCCGCGTTGAGGTCTTCAATCTGCTGCTTGGTAAGTTCCACACCACCGAGGGCGGTACGGTTGAAGATGCGGTCATTCTCGAAGATGAAGTCGATACCTCTACGCTCGGCACTCACCTGAATGTGGGCATTGAACTCGTTGCCCGACTTGGCGGTCATACCCTCGATATAGACCTTCTTGCCCTCACGCAGGTCGTTCTTCTCCTGGTCGGTGAGCTGCACGCCCTTAATCTCGTTAGGGATATAGACATTCTCGGCACGCATGGCCACCACTTCGTTGGTCATCTTGTCAAGGCTGATGAACGATGGGATATACTCTCCGTTGCGACCTTTGAGTTCCACCACTCGGCCCATATTGCCTGTTTCGAGGAGGTTCTTCTTGTCCTCTTCCGAGAAGATGTGTCCGAAGTAAGGACGCTCCAATTCGGGCTGCTTGCGGATACCGTGGATGGCGAGTACTACCTCACCGGTGTTGGATTGCTGCAACGACAGGCGTGCATCGGTACGCAGTACGGCAGAGCCGAAGTTAAGGTTGATAGGTACAAGCTGGTTGGTCTTGTAGCCTTTGAGCATTGAATCAAGGAGTCCTCGCTCCTGAAGATACTCACGCGAGAGTCCGAAGTTCTTCAACTGGTCCCAGTTGATCATAGACTCGTTGTAACGATACTGATTGTTCTGCTGCTGGTCGTTAGCTTCAACGACGGGCTGCTGGGTTTGATTTTTCTTTGCCATTTCTTCTGAATTTTGATTGTTAATACTCTGTTCTGTTTGGTTTTTGGGGGTTATCTCATACTTTTTGAGAAACTCTTCCACTGCTTTTGTTTTCTTACCTTCAGCAAGGTCTTCGATGGCCTGCTTGACTTCGGGTTTGTCGAACTCCTCCTCCTTCATCGTGAAAAGACCGAAGTGTGTAGGGTCTTTCAACTGACTCCAGAAGTTCTTGAGGAAGTTCTCGAAGAAGGTCGCATAGCGGTCAATCTTGAGAAAGGAGTTCTGATGCTCTTTGTCTGCCGGCACGGTGGAATACTTGCCGTTCTTGTTGATTTCGGATACCGCTTGAATGAGCAGTTCCATCTTGTCTAAAACCAGCACGATGTCGCTCATCTGCGGGTTCTCGGTGACTTGTGTTTTTGAGGGGTCATCCCTTACATTTTTCTTTGCCATAACTGTGAGTTTTTAGCGTTAATAACTAATGTTGTCACCGCAAATATATATAGCAAATTTTAATAAAGCATTGACATTTAAGCCGTTAGACTATACAAGTCATAAGGTGTCATCACTTGTCATAGCAGGTACGAAAGCAAAGTCACGAAAAGGGGCAAAACAAGGGTGAAAAGAGGGAAAACGCTCCACACCGAAACGGGGTCGGAAGGAGCGAAAAACGAAGGCAAAAAAATGTGCGAGAAAAAGCGGTGGTATGACCGAAAAGAAATAACTTTTGTAATATGCAGAGTTGAGAGCTGAGCTGCTTTTGTCCCCACTTAAAAAATCGGGCACTAAAAAGATGGCGGTGGTTGATAGACCTTATAGGAGAATATAGATATGGCAGTCTGGTTGAGAATAGAGATGCGGCATATCTTACCGCAATGGATTTTTGACCTGTTGTACTATGCGTCGTAGGTCGCTTCGCTTGCTAAGTCCCAACCTCTGTCTCAACTCGGACGGCGATACCGGAACGTTTTTTCGGGTTAAAAATTATCGCAGAGAATTTTTTGCCCGAAAACCCTCGGCTCGAACGTGGAGGTATTGTCCCTCCGAGTTAACTTCTTGAAGGGACTTTGCGAGTGAAGCGGGATTTTCACGCTATATATACTTTTTGTAGCCCTTTCTGTCTTTCATTCGTAAAAAACGGAGTAACTTTGCAGAAATAATAATTGTATTTACTATGATAAATGGATTGATAGCCATAGGATATAAAGATTTGTGGGATGACTATGATACAGTTGACCCATTATCATTGTTAAAGGATGTTCCAACCATTGGAGTATTAGATTTTATTGTAGAGAGGCAAAATGAAGTTCTATTTGCTTTCTCAGATATAGAAGCGCATAAGAAAAGACTATATGAAATGCGTTGTTATTTAGATGAAAATGCGATACACAGGTTGGATAATTTTATTTCTACACATTCCGCGATATCTCTATTTAGTTGTGAAAGTAACAACTTGATGTGTAAATTGGCATTACAACAAGCCAATATAGCAGACCATAAATTGCAATCTAATGATTTCTTGAATATATATAAGGCATATCTCTATTGTACTCAAAAATGGACTGATGTTGCATCAGAAAACATCGATCCGAGTGATATAGAAGGATTATTCTTAAGAATTGATTTGCCTATTGTTGAATTCAAATTACATAAGGATTTTAGAACACAATTATTTAAGGCAAAGGAGTTCTTTAAGTTTTGTGAACAAGATCATTTCTTTAACACATACTTACAATGGTTTTGTGAAGATAAAAAAATAACCCATTGGCAAGATTATATATTCCAATGGTTTGGTTTTTTAGATGCGAGCCTTAAAAATAGATGGATTCAATTTGACATAGCTCAACAAGAACTGAAGGATTTTTTTGACATCTATACTATTGAGTTTTCAAATTGTAATACTTTATGGGATAGTAATGACCAACTCTATCTAAGAGATCATTTTTTATTCAAACCAAAAGAAGGCTTGTATTTATTACTTAATCATAGCTTAATGGTAGATAAATTCTATCAAGGAATGAAGTTTGATTTTTGCAAGAGTATAATATCAAGAGGAGGAAAAGATGAAAACGGCAATTTAATTAAAAATATTCCTGTTTTTAATGCTTTATTAGGAAGAAAGTTTTCAGAAGTAGTAATGTTTTATGAATTGATGAATAAGTCATTCAAAGGAAATTATGATGTAGTTTTATCAGGAATAGAGATGCAACCTTATTTTGAGAATGGTGGAGAACCAGATTTTTACATTAGAAAAGGTAATTGCGCTTTTGTTTTTGAGTATAAAGATTTGACTCTTGGAGATCCAATTAAGTATTCCTCTGATACAAATTTTATAAAACAAGAAATTAATAAGCGAATATGTAAAGGTGGTGATAGAGATAGGAAAGGTGGTGGTCAATTACTTCACAGCATAGATATGATAGTAAATAAAAGCAAGCTCGACTCTATTGATGTTTATGCTTCTACAGTAGATCTATTTATTCCCATTATTATAACAACAGACAGAGCTTTTTCTGCTATGGGAGTAAATAAAATCGTATTCTCGGAATTTGTAAATATTGCCAAGAATTATGATTTTAGTAAAACTCATATAGCACCAGTCGTTATATTAGATTTTGAAACTCTTTTTATGCTGAGCAAAAGGTTGCATGATAAGGTTTTGGACTTAAAAACAATTATATCAGAGTATACATCATTATTATTAACGTCTCCGAATGGAATAGATTTTAATATGTCCTTCTATACATTCGCTTATGACAACTACAGGCTAAATGCAATTGATGAAGCTGAGAATAATTACTTTTTTGAAGATATATTCGAATAAAGAAAAGCCAACATAAGCCTGTGTTTGACAGACCTAAGTTGGCTTTATCAATTTAAGGATTTGAATTTATCTATGTGTGTATAGTCCACCCGTGAATAGGATTCAGCAATACAGCAAACGATTGGTCGGGCTGTCCGTGGTAAAGCAAACCCCCAACGATACCAGTCCTACCATCGGAATATACCTGTCGGAATCCGAATGAGTGTGGTGCCGAGTCATAGTAGAGTTCAATCTCACATGGGCAATTGGGATTTTCCTCCCACTGCTTCAAACGGTCAATACATTTTTGCAGCGTGTCGTTCTTGATTTCTTTTGCGTAGGCAACAGCCTTGTCATAACGCTCTTGACATAAAATCTTCATACTCGATATTTTTTAGGTTTATAATAAATCTTCATATACTCCAAAGCCGTAGCAATCGGCAATGTAAAAGTCTTCACTACTATTCTCTGCAAGTGACTTCATATCTTCCAGCGTGTCGCAATAGAAGAAAATGTCATCATCCTTTTCGGTTTCTGCATCCATTCCGATGGCAATACGCACTTCAACGGTATCGTAGTTGTCCTTATAGCGGATAAGGCAATCGGCATAGTGAGGCTCGATGCCTCGCTCTGTAAAGAACTTCAGGCATTGGCGACTTATCTCTTTTCTTACAGCATCGGGTTTCTTCCAATCGGTGTCATCAATAATCTCAAGGCTGAGACCTTCGATAACCAAGCAGGTAGCACCATCTACATTTGTCATAAGTGTACGCTTGCCCATATACTTCTTGCGTTCTTCTTCCCAGTTGGGTAAATCCCATCTTTCGGTAGTCCATTCTCCCCGATAATCCTTTGGTTTACGGAGATACTCTGATAAAGTCATTCTCATCGTCTATCATTATTTAAGTTATACATTACAGGCGAAGCACTGTATTCTATTTCTTTACCGCCTTGACTGTTCCGTGCAGGATTGTGCAAGGTTGGCGGGAAAAATACCGCAAGCCCCGTGGGGCGAGGATGATTTTTCCACGACACCCACAGGGATTGACCTTGCTCAATCCGAAAGGCACGGGACAACCTTTGCGGTAAGAAATAGGATACAGATTCTAATCGTTATCCTCTTCGTCCTTCTCGTCCGGTAACAATCGTTTACGCAACTCAGGATCATTCTTAATTCGTTCCATTTCATCTTGAACTATCTGCTCAACCTCATCTTTGATACGGGAATAGTTACGCTCTATCTGCTCCTGCATGATGTCGTTGCCGTTCTCATCCTTGAACTCATTGACGATAGGAATCTTCTTGTATGCCTTTGTCTCGGCACTTACCTTTACACTATCCACGATGATGCGTGAGTGGAAAATCTTCTGGTCAATCTCCTCACCGAAGTTATCCGCCACGCTACCCACGAATGTGCCTTGCGAGAGGTTTGAAATCTTCGAGGCAGGTATAAGGAAGTCCAACTGTGTATTGATAGATGTTGATGTGTCCTGTCGGTTGATAGATACCGACTGACGCTGTTGAAGTATTTTGCCAAAACGCTCAGAGAGGTTCTTTGCCGTTTCACCTACCACCTGTCCGCTGAAGATATTACCCACCGTATTTTGGATAACCTTCGCCTCCTTGTCGCCATAGTCACGAGCCAACTGCGAATAATCCTGAAAACCGAGACAAACCGCCACCTTGTTGCTTCGTGCTGTGGCAATGAGGTTGTCGATACCACGGAAATAGATAGTAGGCAACTCGTCAATGATGATGGAACTCTTCAACTGACCTTTCTTGTTCACCAACTTTACGATACGGCTGTTATATAGTCCGAGTGCCGCAGAGTAGATATTCTGACGGTCGGGATTATTGCCTACGCAGAGTATCTTCGGCTCATTGGGATTGTTCAAATCGAGGGTAAAATCATCGCCTGTCATCACCCAATATAGCTGTGGGGAAATCATTCTCGAGAGCGGAATCTTTGCACTTGCAATCTGGCCTTGGAGCTGATCTTGAGCTCCACCTTTCCATGCGTCCATAAATGGAGATAGGTAGTTTTCCAACGAAGGATAAGATGTTAGAATCGTAAAGATATCCGCATACGGTTTGTTTAGGAACTCAATCGTATGTGGGAAGGTACAATACTTTCCGTCCTTGTAGATTCTAAGATACCAGATAATCGCAGCCAAAAGAATAATCGGAGATTCCACGAAGAAGTCGCCCTGCTTCTGAATATCGGGTAAGTCAAGGGCATTGCTGCCCCCTTCTCCCCTAAGAACCGTACATGAGAGTTTCCCCTCATACGGCTCAAGCAACTCAATATTTCTATTTGTTGTTAGAAATCGGCTCATACTTTCAACATTTTCGTTTATTTCGCTTGTAGCAGTTGTTGTGGACAAGTTGCCGTACAATCGAACCACCAACAGATATTTCGTTGACGTTCCATGCTTTTGTACAATCTATTTCCTTGCCACATAACGGACAAATCCGGTTCTGCTTGTTCCATAAATATAAGAGAGACTTACGTCCCTTGAGAGATTCCAGCATTTGTTGCTCCTTTCGCTGAAAGAAATAATCATCGTATTCCGGGTCGAAAGGGTTTGCCTCACCTTTGATTTGCTTGTACGGGGTATAATGTATATCCGACAACCTTTTAAGGGTCAGGTAGTTCACTTTCTTGCTCTTGGTTTCATATTTCCATGCAAACGTCCATTTACGCCCCCGAATTTCATGCCAATATTTGTCTGCAACCCAAGACTTGCGTTTCTTTGGATGGCGACGTAAAGCCCATTTCTTCGTGAGATTGTAAATGTGATTGTCACAACCATGAAAAGCATCGGTTGATGCACCATATCGGTAATAGTTGCCCCAACCTGTGATTACAGGATTAAGCATTCGTATCAGCGATTCCTGCTTACACATTTTATGTCCTTTAACGATGTCACCGATTTTTGCCCTGAAGCGTTTCTGTGCATCTTTGGACGGGGATGTGTATAGCCTTTTGCCAAACTTCCTCACATTGAAACCTAAGAAATCAAAACCGTCGTATATGTTCGTAATGGTAGTTTTCTCTTCGGATAAGGTCAGCCCTCTTTCTTTGAGAAATTCTATCACGATAGGTTTGACTTCGTTTTCCAATAGCTCCTTATCTCGACCTGTGATTATAAAGTCATCCGCATAACGAATAAGGTTTACCTTGTAGTGGAATGTCTTATTGTTGCGCCATAATCTTTTGAATCTTTCAGCCAAGAGTGGTTGAAGTCCGTCAAGTGCTATATTTGCAAGTGTCGGTGATATGATACCTCCTTGTGGTGTACCCTCTTCTGTCGGAAATAGTTTGCCATTGAATACAGCTCCACATTTCAGCCATTTTCTGAGTATCGTCTTATCCATAGGGATATGATTAAGAAGCCAGTCGTGGCTGATATGGTCGAAGCAGCCTTTAATGTCTCCCTCCAAAATCCATTCGGGGGAATGCTGGCGGTTTAGAACCGTATCAATCTGACGGATAGCGTCCATTGTCCTGCGTTTCTTGCGGAAACCATAAGAAAAGCGGTCGCCTGTCGTTTCGGCTATCGGTTCCAATGCCATGAGATATAATGCCTGCATCGCCCTGTCTTTCATTGTCGGTATTCCCAACGGTCGGAGTTTACCGTTCTTTTTCTTGATGTGAACCCTAC
>OGHQ01000475.1_pt1 | contig 12308 bp, 9 predicted proteins | sample 1571561 | NCBI WGS metagenome assembly OGHQ01 (sample SAMEA2581941, study PRJEB24529) | metagenome | biome: Human gut stool | place: China | collected 2011
TCAAGCCCCTCGTCGCCCTGCGCGTTGTCGGGCGCGAAGTACCAGTCGGGATCTTCGATCACTCCGCGCAGCTCGGAGGAGAGCATCAGCGTGGAGTAGATGCCTGCCGCCGCTACGGGAGCCGCCGCCTTGCGGTCGGTGACGGCGACGGCGAAGTCGCCCTGTGCGGGTCGGCGTTTGGTGTCGCGCACCTCGAAATGCAGCGTTACCTTCGAACGCTGCCGCAGCGTGCCCTCCTGCCGCATCGTCACCTCGGCCTCGTCGTCGCGGCGGTTGAAGACCAGCCGCTCGGAGTAGGCTTCGCCCGTAGGGCTGAGCAGTAGGATCTGGTAGAGGCCGCCCGGCAGTTCATCGCGCAGGAAGGTGAGCGAGGCGTGCTGCGGGTTCCACTCCTTGTAGTAGCATTGCGTGCCGCAGCGGTGGACGAGGAGCTTCAATCCCTGCGGCCGCCACTTTTTAGCCGAACGGACGGATACGACGAAGGAGGTGTCGTTGGGCTCGACGCGCAGGACGAAGGTGAGGTCGTTGGCTTCGGGCAGGTCGAAGCGCCGCGCCTTGCCGCCCGATGTCTGGACGCATTCGGCCGTGTAGCGCCGGCCGGGCCGCGGCGTGAACTCGAACGACCCCATGCCGGCGTGGCGCGAGGCGAAACGCGCGACGGTGCGGCCACGGTCGTCGCGCACGGTTCCCGTCACCTGCCGCGAAAGTCCGTCCCTGCCCAGTGCCTTGAACCCCACGCGGCAGGGCTGTCCGTCGATGAGGTAGCCGCCTTCGGGGAAGAAGGCCACGTCGAAGGGGCCCGCCGCCGTGCGGCGCCGTCGTTTTTCGGGTTGTCGGTAGGGATTGACCGAAAGGGGTTTCGAAAAGAGATAGTCGCCGCCGAGGTTGCGCATGTAGAGCGTGTAGGCGCACAGCACGTATTCGTCCTGCGCGAGCGTCGCGGGCAGGGGCAGGTAGCCGGCATAGACGCCGCCGCGTTGCAGAATCTTGATGCGGCGCACGAGCAGGTTGTCCGTCGTGCGAAGCTCCACGTAGACGTAGCGGCTCGCCGTGAGCGGTTCGAGCGTCGCGGCGTCGACGCAGTGCGCACGCAGCCACACCGTGTCGCCCGCGATATAGGCGTCGCGGTCGGTCGTCACGTGGATCTTCTCCTGCGGAAAATTACGGATTTGCTCCAAAAACGGGTTCTTCTGCGCGTGCAACAATACCAATGGCCATGTGACGACATAAAGGTATAATATAACAAAGGACAATTTACATCGATTCATCACACAAATTCTTTCTCACAAAGGTAAAGTTATAAAAAAAACAATAAAATATTTGCATCGTTTGTTGAAATTTTATATCTTCGAATACCAACTAATAAAACTGCTTTATTATGAAAACACTAAAACTTAAAAAAGACGTGGTGTCCCGTCTTGACAGAGAGCAGAGTGCAATGGTTAAAGGTGGTGCAGATACTACAGTTATCCAGCAAACAAAAGTTTGTGCCTTAACGAAACAATGTGAAACGGCTCGTTGTGTTTCGGCTACGGGGTGTGAATCGGATAATGTTACAGCCTGTGTAGAAGTAAGCAAAAATGGCTGTATGATTTCACAAGGAGGAAGTTGTATTCAATCCGAATGTGTGTGTTTGGAAACTGTGAACGCAACATGTGATTGCGAATAGGAATTAAGTAAATTTTAGAAAGCCCCTTTCGTTAATACGAAGGGGGCTTTCTATTATAAGTTATGCACCGATAAAAGATATTTTGCGTCAGCTTTATTTAGATGGTAATAAATTGATAAATTTAATGAATTTTTCTTATTTATCGTGTGTTTTTGAAAATAATAAACGCCGAATAAAATTATTCTTAGAATCAGTTGTCAATATATTATTCTGGCTGTATCTTGTAAAAAGATAAAAGAAAACAGAATTACTAACAGAACAATCGCCTAAATAATGAAACCGACGTTTACACCTTTCCCCGACTTTGTTTTCAGGACGCCGTTATTCCCGCTGGATGCTCCGGCAGAAGATACGACCTTGAGTCCTGAATTTCGGGAAGCACTCTATTTAGCCTCGCCGGAGCTGTATGAAGGTTGTGTATCGAAAGACCGAAAAAAGCAGACTAAATTCGAGCGTTCCGTTCTGAAATACCGGCACCGGGCGATGACACGATGTACTCCGTTCGGTTTATTCGCAGGATGCAGCACGGGAAAGATTGCGGACAGTACATCGATCGAATTACCGGCTACGACGGACAACAAACGCCGCACCCGGTTGGACATGCAATATCTGTGTGCTCTGATTCAGGAGATCGAGCGTGACCCCAACGTGCGGGAGCAACTCGTATATTACCCGAATGACAGCCTTTATGAAATCGGCGGAAAATATCGCTATGTCGAATATCGCTATAAGAAATCACAGCGCCAGCATACGGTTGCTTCGTTGGAAATCGACGAAGCGCTGGCCACGCTCCTGAACACGGCGGCAGACGGAGCAACAATCGAACAACTGGTGCAAGCACTCGTCGATGACGAGATAACCACGGAACAAGCGCATGAATATGTCATCGAGACTATCGCCTCGCAAGTGCTGAAAAGCGAACTCGATCCATGTGTCGTCGGTGAAGACGTACTCGATACGCTTATCGATAAACTCTCCCGCCTGCAAAATGTTCCGATCCTGCAACCGCTCCGACAAATCCAGGAGCTTCTGAACCGAATCGACGCACAACCGGTAGGTACGACACTGCCGTTATATGATGAAATTTTATCGATCGTAAAAAATATCGGCGTAGGCTACGAGCCGAAATATCTGTTTCAGACGGATATGTTCAAACCGGTGCATCGAGCACAGGTGGATGAGAAAACTGTCTCCCGAATCGTTCGTTTAATCGACTTTCTGGCGAAGATTACACCACCGAACGAACATCCCACGCTGCAAAATTTTATTCAGGCATTCCAAAGCCGGTACGAAGAGGCCGAAGTTCCGTTGGCTGTGGCATTGGACGGGGAGTTGGGATTGGGTTATCCGGTTTCATCGGGTAGCGGCGACGTCAATCCTCTGATTAACGATTTAGTATTTCCCGGTCGTTATTCAAATGCTGTAACTGTTACCCAAACTCCCGCCGACCGCATTCTGTTCGAAAAATATATCGAAAATGCCCGCAAAGGAGGCCACGTCGTATTGCTGGAGGACAAGGATTTCGAGAAACTGGACTACAAACATCAGTTTCCCGATACGATTGCCGTTATGTGCAGCCTGCTCGATAACGATCTAATCAACATAAAATCGATCGGCGGAGTATGTGCGGCCAACCTTTTGGGGCGCTTCTGCCATATCGACGAGAGTATTATGGCTTTGGTCAAAGAGATCGCCGATTTCGAGCAGCGGCAAACTCCGGACGTTATCTTCGCCGAAATATCGCATCTTCCCGAATCACGCATCGGAAATATCGCCTCGCGCCCGGTATTTAGGGAACATACGCTGCATTATCTGTCGAATTGCGAACACGATGGAACGGATATTCCCATATCGGACTTGATGCTTTCCATTCGGCAGGGGCGTCTGTTTCTCCGTTCCAAAAAATACGACAAAGAGGTCGTTCCCCGCTTAACGTGTGCCCATAACTATTCGATGAGTCCTATTCCGATTTACCGTTTCCTCTGCGATCTTCAACACCAACGGATAACCGGCGGATTGAGTTGCGGTTGGTCGGGACTTTTAGCCGCTTATGATTATCTTCCTCGGATTCAATACAAGGACATTATTCTTTCGAGAGAACTGTGGAGAATCAAACAAGAAGAGGTCGAAGGGATGGATAAATTATCCGATTCGGAACTTTCCGTCCGCTTCAGGGAATTTTTACAGAAACGACAAATGCCGACGGAAGTCGTCATTCCCGACAGCGACAACGAACTCTATTTGAATTTGGAAGATACACAATGCCAACGACTGCTTCTGGAAGAGATCGCCAAACGCAAACAGATCGTATTGGAGGAATTTCTGTTTCGTAACGACTCCGGTATTGTCCGTCGGGGAAAAGACCGATTTACGAACGAGGTGATTTTCGCCTTTCATAAAAACGAGCAACATGATACAGAGAAAGTTCATACCCGGTAGCCAATGGCTATACTTCAAAATATACACGGGCGTCAAAACGGCTGATGAGGTTTTGGCGCATACCATACGGCCATTCCTTCGGGAACTGTACGCAGAGCGATGGATCGACGGCAGCTTCTTTATTCGTTATAACGACCCGGATTTTCATATCCGTCTGCGGCTCCACATCGACCGATTCGAGAACTATGCCCCTATCTTCCGACGTTTCGAAGCGTTGTTTCAGCCTTTGGTGGAAAACGGGGCTGTTATAAGGGTTTTATGCGATACTTACGTCCGTGAAATCGAACGATACGGGGCAAATACTATGGAGCCGGTCGAACGATTGTTCGGAATAGACAGCGGTGCGATTCTGGAATTGCTCGAAAAGATTGAGGAATTACCTACGGACACGCGGGAAACGACCCGCTGGCAGTTGGCACTGGCATTACTGGATGATACGATGACCGCCTTCGGAAAAACACCGGACGAGAAAAAAACACTGTTTTCCCGGATGGCCGAGAATTTCAAGAAAGAGTTCGGATTCACCTCGCATTCGTTCACGAAACAGATCAATGATAAGTACCGCCGTTATCGAGCGGACATCGAAAAAGCGTTGTCCGACCGCGAGATGTTTACGGATTACGATGCCATATTACAACCTCGTAAGTCGGAAATCGGAAAAGTCGCAGCGGAAATTTCCCGAATCCAATCCTCCGGGCTGGCGGTACCTACGATCGACGAGTTGCTGGGCAGCATTTCGCACATGACAATGAACCGTTGGTTCCGTACCAATAACCGGCAGTTCGAATTGGTTATTTATGACTTTTTAACCAAGTATTTCGAGTCGGCGATCGCACGGACAAAGCGGCTTGTGGAAAAACAATGAAAGTATTCATTCCTATTCGGTAAAAATGAAAACGAGAATCGAACATAAAATCCATGCAATAGCCGATGTGCTGTTTCGGGATATGAAAGACGGTAAGCTCGACAACGAAGGCGTCGGGTTGCTGGCCGGACAGACCGGCATTATTATCTTCTGCAAACACTATCTGCAAGTGTTTCCCAATTCGGAGAAAGAGGAAATTTTAGAAGGCTTCCTCGAAACGTATTTCGACAAATTAACCTCCGAAATAGGATTATTTACATACTGCGGCGGACTTACCGGCGCTTTGGAGGGTTTGAAATACCTGAACCGCGAGCGGTTGTTGGAGATCGACTATTCCGATGTGGAGAAAAACTATCGGGAATTGCTGCAAACATTCGCGATAAACAGTATTCTAAACGGGAATTACGACTACCTGCATGGCGGACTGGGCATCGTCAAATATTATTGCGACGACGCAGAGTTTGTAAACCGGGCATTGGAGGCATTGGAGCAAACCGCTGAAAAAGGAGATAGAATCTACAAATGGAAATCTTCGCTGGGACTGGACAGAGGCGTCGGATACAATATCTGCCTGTCACACGGGATGTCGAGTATCGTATCCGTATTGAGCTTGTTGGAAAGCGAAGGGATCGATCGGGAAAGACGAGACCGAATCATCAGGAATACTTGTAATTATATTCTATCCCAGGAGATAGATCATGTTAAATATGGCGCTTTCTTTCCGAATCAATCTTTGGAGAATAATCCTGGTGACGATAATTATTATAGTCGCCTGGCTTGGTGCTATGGCGATCTGGGTGTAGCGACATCATTGTGGCAGGCGGGAAAAGCGTTGCATAACCGGGAATGGCAGGAAAAAGCGTTGGAGGTGCTGCGGTTTTCGACTTCGCGTAGGGATATCCGCAGTGCCGGTGTTATCGATGCCGGTTTATGTCACGGAGCAGCCAGTGTATGTATGATGTTCCATTATGCGTACCGACAAACCGGAGAAAATCTGTTCGAGGAAGTCCGCGATTATTGGTTCGATGTGACGTTAAATATGGGCAGTAGAAAAGAAGGATTGGCTGGATATAGCGCATGGGGAGGAAATGAAAAGGGATGGGTTAAAGAATACGATCTTTTGGAAGGAATAGCCGGAATCGGATTACTATTATTATCTTTATATATACCTGCTCCTCAAAATACCAAATGGATGAATTTCTTTTTGTTATAGGCCTTGAATTATGAAAATAAGAATTATTAGTTTACTATTTAGTTTACTCTGTGCGACAACATGGGGGCAACAGCAGGGGGATAGGGGTATTTTATGGGCCGACACTCTTTCGACTGCAGCAAATATCGCTCGGAATGCTGTGGCTATGCAAGACGACGAACAATGGGATTTTATCGAAGAGATTGTTAAAGAAAAGTCCATTATTGTTCTGGGGGAGCAAATGCATTTCGACATAACCTCTACCACCGCACGAATCGGTCTACTGCGTAAGTTGCATGAATGCGGTTTTACAACATTAGTATTTGAGATGGCGCCGATGCTTTCCGGCTATGCTTTCGGCCGGTTGCCGTCTGGAATTCGAATCACGACAGAGGAATTGCTATATTATAGTCCTTGGCTTATGGACCGAGAATCTATCGCTCCAATTCTGCAAATGCTCGATAGTGGATATTTCAAATTTTTCGGCATGGATTGCGATATTGTTTTTTCGGACTTTCTCGTTGCAAAGAAAATTTTAGATGGCTATCCTCAAACGGACGATTTAACAATCCCCTGGTTTCAACTACATCGACTTTGGGCGCAGTTGCAAAGTCATTCGCACGACCCTGAATCGATTACGTCCGGAGAACTATTCGAATATATTTCCATATTGAACCAAATTAGAAATCGAGTCGATTGCTTGATAGACCAATATGGAATGACAACCGATTTTAGTGCAATAAAACAATGGCTGAGAAATATGGATCGTAATTTTTTCGATTTTTCATCTCGGCTTAAATATCGAGTATTCGGCGGTCTTCTCGGTTCTATGCGAGTACAGATACGAGACAACGCGATGGCTGAAAATGTATTATGGTACAGAAAGCACTTCCCCGATGAAAAGTTGATTATCTGGTGTGCGAATCTGCATGCCGTAAAAGATGCATCTCAAATAATGGATTGCGAATTAAATGATTACTATCACAATCTATTGACCGAAAATCTTTATCACGAGCTGGGTAATGAGGTGTATTCTATTGCTATAACTTCATTGAATCGTTCTGATTTACAGCAACCCGGCGAGTTAAGGGATGCACCTTATGCATTCATAAATTGTGAAAGATTGAGGTGGCTTGACGGATATAGAACAGCAGTTTTTGAATTTCCCGAGGTAGGTAAACGTAAAAACGGCCATTGGCTCAACATCTTCGACGGGATATATTATATCCGCGACATCGAATGTATGCAATTGAATAACAAGACAGAGGAACCTGAAAATCTGCAAACAGAGTAAGGAAAATTAAAAAAGTCATGAGTTATGAAAAAGTTGCAGTTGAAAAAAGAAATTGTCCAGGATTTGGATATGCTGAAGATTCGTGGCGGTGACGACACTACAACCCGAACTATTACTGGAGATTCCGGTGGAACGAATTGTGGTTCATGTAGACATCCTTGTCCTACACGAGACCGCCTTTGTCCTACACAGAAAGACTCGTGTGCAGGTAATAACTGTGATACATTGACCGATCCGATAACGGAAAATTCCATTTCGGGAAAATCTCAATGTAACAATATTTGCTATATATCTGATCGGTGCTGAATACAGGTCGTAACTATAAATCTTGAGAACACATAGTAATAGTTACGAAGTAATCTAAAATATGATTCATTATGGGCAGCGTGATAGTTTATCTATTGCGCTGTTCTAATTTTCGTAGTCATATCGAGATTATTAGACATTTTATTTGCAATAATTATTTGATATGCAAATATTTGCATGTACATAGTCGCAATTTCGATAGAGAATGATAAATTTTTCAATGCTGCTGATGGAATTTGTTGGCTAACGGGCTAATCAATTATCTTTAATGGGAGGTTACTCGCACGTTCATTAGTAACTATCGAGAAGAAATACTCCGATGGGAGACAGAAACATCAAAAACAATATATAGTATTACTATCAACATAACCCCGAGAATAGATAAATGATTTTCTTTTTTAGCAAACGGACTACAGCCAACAGCTCGTACTTTCGAAAAAAAATTATATATTTGTAAATAAATGAGTTGCTTATGGAAATGCAACACCCCGATCAATAAGTTCACATAGTAGTTAATTTACGTCACTACATTTCAATAGTCAGATAAAAGATTGTTCCTAAGATAAATCAAATCTTAAAAGAGACATTATGAGTTTTCCCCACTATACCCAGCTCGATTCGATGGACTGCGGCCCGACGTGCCTGCGAATCATCGCTGCATTTTACGGTCGGCACTACTCACTGCAAAATCTGCGTGATCGCTGCCATATCACGCGGGAGGGCGTTTCGCTGTTGGGTATCAGCGATGCGGCTGAAAGTATCGGTTTGAGGTCGGTCGGTGTAAAACTCACATGGCAACAGCTTCGCGACGAAGCCAATTTTCCCTGCATCGTACATTGGAACCAGCGGCATTTCGTGGTGGTCTATAAAATCGAGAAGAAACGCGGGCAGTGGTGGGTCTATGTTTCCGATCCGGCCGTAGGATTACTCAAATATAGCGAACGACAATTTCTCAAATCGTGGTTGCAGACTGGGGCCGAAGATTCTGTTTTGCAAGGCGACCTTTCCGGCGATTCCTCGGCCAAAGGCATTGCCCTACTGTTGGAGCCGAAACCGGAGTTCTATGCCGAGAAAGGTGATGAGGACAAACGGCTGAATTTCGCCTCGATGCTGCGCTATCTGCGGCCTTACAAATCCTACCTGTTCCAACTCGGCCTTGCGATGCTGATTGCTGCCGTACTCGGCCTGATTCTTCCGTTCCTGACCCAATCGGTCGTCGATACGGGTATCGGGAACAGCAACCTTTCGTTCGTGGTCATGATTCTCATCGCACAGGTGGTGCTGACGCTCGGACAGATGGCCAACAACCTCATCCGCTCGTGGCTGATGCTCCACATGACCACACGCATCAGTATCTCGCTCATTTCGGACTTTCTGGCCAAACTCATGCGCCTGCCCATCGCGTTTTTCGATTCGAAGATGGTCGGCGACATCATGCAGCGCATCGGGGATTACAACCGGATCCAGACATTCCTGACCGGCTCGCTGCTGAGTATCGTGATGGCTGCCGTGTCGCTCGTCATATACAGCGTCGTGATGGCCGGGTACGACCTCGGCATCCTCGGCGTATTCCTGCTGGGTAGTGCATTCTATATCGGCTGGATATTGATATTCCTCAAACGCCGCCGCAAACTGGACTACATGCGCTTTCAGGAGTCGGCCAACAACCAGAGCAATATCGTCCAGCTTATCAACGGCATGCAGGACATCAAGCTGAATAACTGCGAGAAGCAGAAACGCTGGGAATGGGAACGTATCCAGGCCAAGCTGTTCAAAGTTTCGATCAAGAGCCTGACGCTCGGACAAACACAGGAAGTAGGCGGTACGTTCATCGACCAGACCAAGAATGTTATCATCTCGTTCCTTGCCGCCAGCGCCGTCATCGACGGGGAAATGACACTTGGTATGATGATGGCCATGCAGTACATCATCGGCCAGCTCAACGCCCCCATATCGCAGTTCATCGGTTTCGTGCAGGCCACGCAGGATGCGAAAATTTCGCTCGAACGCCTGAACGAAATTCAGGAAAAACCGGATGAGGAACCCGAAGACGCGGGTCTGATCCGCGACATCCCCGAAAACGCGGCCATCGAGTTCCGGAACGTAGTTTTTCAATACGAAGGGCCGCACTCGGACAAAGTGCTGGACGGAATCGACCTGACGATTCCGCATGACAAGGTTACGGCCATCGTAGGCGAAAGCGGCAGCGGCAAGACGACACTGCTTAAAATGATGCTCGGCTTTTACGCTCCGGTCGAGGGGGACGTGTTGCTGGGCGGTCGCAGGCTCTCCGCTTTCAGCCCGAATTGCTGGCGTCAGGAGTGCGGAACGGTCATGCAGGAGAGTTTCGTATTTTCCGATACGATCGCCAATAATATCGCCGTATCGGATGAAATACCCGATATGAAACGGATCCGCCGGGCGGTGGAAATCGCCAATATCGGAGAGTTCATCGAATCGCTGCCATTGGGGTATAACACCCGTATCGGAGCCGACGGACACGGGTTGAGTACGGGGCAGAAACAACGCTTGTTGATTGCCCGTGCCGCTTACAAGGATTCCAAATACCTCTTCTTCGACGAAGCGACCAATTCGCTCGACGCCAACAACGAGCGCACGATTATGGAGCGTCTGGAGAAATTATTCAAAGGCAAAACCGTCGTCATCGTGGCACACCGTCTTTCGACAGTCCGCAATGCCGATAACATCATCGTTTTGGCGCACGGACGCATCGTCGAGCAGGGCACGCACGACGAACTGACGGCCAAACGGGGTTACTACTACGAACTGGTGAAAAATCAGTTGGAATTGGGAAGTTAAAGAAAAATCACTAACTTTAATAAACTATTGGAGACTTGCCTTCTTCAATAAAATGGAAAATTTAGACTTTCGTTTTTCCGGTTCGGCAAAGGCAGTGAAAATCACTGCCCTCACCTTGCCGAAGCCATTTTTACGAGAAAGCAAAACTGAATGTGACGGCTCATAAGTTTAACTTAAACGCAAGAAAGGCAGTTGCAAAAATACAATTTTCCGACCAATTTGCATTATTGTGACGAAACGGCAGTTTATTCCGGTGCTGTCGCACGCAAAACCGATTGAACGAACTGAATGTATTCTTTCAAAAAATGAAAGCTATGAAAAAGTTTAAAGTTATCGAAGGAAATCGATTATTGAATCCAGAACGGATTCTGGCTGGAGGTGGTATTGGAAATATTGGAACACTGTGTCCTACAGGAAATCATGCTGTTCTTTGCCAATATACTCACGGAACGTGCAATCAGGGACAGACCAATTATTCGTCAGAACCCTGTTATGGAGGTGGCACTTACCATACATGTGGTATGTGGGCCGCATATGATGTGAATTGTAATGGTTCTTCAACTTACTTTACCTGTCATCAAGGACAAGTATATCATTTTTGATATATAATTTGGAGTGAGATTTATATCTCACTCCATTTCTTCGTCAAAATTAAAGATAAAAGTATGCGCAATATTATATGTTTAGTATTCCTATTAGTCTGTGTAACAGGGAAATGTTTCGGACAATTACAACCGAAAGTCGATGAACGCATTGAATTGACAGGCGTTGTATTTCGTATTGCAGGAGTTCCTGAATACACATATGGAGTCATTGAGGAATACAATAAAGATATAGATGAGTATTTTCAGAGCTACTCTCACCATGATCTGATAGATTATATTATCAAGCTCAGAAATGAGGATCGTCTGGGATATGCAGCTGTTGCGGCGAGTATAGGTTTTATTTGCATAGGTAATGGTAAAGTTTCATTAAATCAGCATATACCTGTCTCAAAATTACCCGGTCTCGGAGAGCAGTGGAGGTCGGAAAAGGTATTTCGCAAATATGTCGAACTATTGAATGATTTCTATGTGAAGACAAACTTTCAGAAATTTTATAACGATCACAAACCTTTGTATGAAAAAGCAGAAACTTGTATAAATCAACTCCTTGCTGATTTTAATTTCTCATGGTTTTCCAATTTTTTTGGTGGTGATTTTATAAGCCCAGTCATGTATGTTGCTTTGGGTAATGGTCCGAGCAATTATTACATAATGGATTACGAATCCAAGGCCGGTTATTCAATCATCATCGGTGGTAAATTAAATTATACCTATGAGACTACTCTTCCGATGGTAATTCATGAAATTTGTCATAATTATACTAATCCTCTCTTTTATAAATATTGGTCTAAAATGGAGTTCTCAGCAAATGCCATCTATGATGAAATTGCGGATGACATGCGGGAAAATGCCTATGGCAATGTACAGGAAAGTCTTTTGGAATGGTTGAATAATTTATTTTCGATCATGTACTTAAGAGATAACGAACCTGGACTTGTAGATTATATCGTTGGAATTCTCAGAGACAGAGGATTCATTTGGATGCCCAGATCCGTCCAGTTTATGGAATACTTTTATCAAAACAGAGGACAATATCCGCATATCGATTCTTTTATGCCGCAAGTGGTTGATTTTTTCAATTATACATCCAGTGATTTCGATCGAATAAAATTCGAAAC
>OGHQ01000476.1_pt1 | contig 12260 bp, 6 predicted proteins | sample 1571561 | NCBI WGS metagenome assembly OGHQ01 (sample SAMEA2581941, study PRJEB24529) | metagenome | biome: Human gut stool | place: China | collected 2011
CATAGTGACTGATGCAGTGGTGCTTTCCATCGTAGAAAATGCTGAAAAAGAAAGCAGCAGACATGAAATGTCGAGCATAGCAAGTGCTGTGGGATATAATCTGAACAGCATGGTCAATAACGCAGAAGAGGCAGCTAAGAGTATCTACACCAGCAAGCGCATAGACGATTTTATATCAAAGGAATACACAAGCTCTGCTGAGTATGTATCAGAGTATCAGAGCTTCTTTCAGGATACACTTTTTGAAAACACACTTGGAATGAGCAATATAATATTTTTCCTGTATGCTGACAATCCTACAATAGTAAATGGCGGAAAAGTAAATGATATGTCTGCTGTAAGAAATACGGATTCTTACAGACTTCTGGAGCAGAAGGAAAGCGGAGGACTCTTTTTTGTATATGAAAAAGGCGTAGCCGGATTGTCAGATGAAAGACATATGATTTATATGAAAAAGCTGGATTTTTACTCATCTGATATCGAAAAGGTACTCAAGATAGAGTTTAATTATGGCAGCATGATGCGTACTTTTAAGAATATGAATTATGATAATGAAGTGCTTATCTGCCATGGAGATGACATAGTGCTGTCAAATGGGGCCTACAGTGGAGTCAACAAACCATTTAAGACATTGGAGGCGATTGGGAAAATAAGCGACTCCGTATACAGGCAGAAGCTCTCTTTGTATGGCTGTGATCTTGATATATATGTGTTTAAGACACGCAGTAATATATGGAGCATGCTTATGCACAATGCACCGATTATTGTTTTTCTGATGCTTATAAATGTATTCTTTCCACTTTGTCTGTTCAGTATCTTTAACCATTCCTTTACGAGCAGGATATTACAGCTTTCAAAGGTATTTAAGTCAGTTGACAGCGAAAAGCTTGTATCTATGACTGACAGGGAGAGCAAAGATGAGATCGGCAGCATGATAAAAAATTACAACAGGATGGTAAGCCGCACAAATGACTTGATCCAGACTGTATATAAGAATAAGCTAAAAGAGCAGGAGATGCTTGTAAGTCAGAAAAACGCAGAGCTTCTTGCACTGCACAGCCAGATAAATCCGCACTTTCTGTTTAATGCGCTTGAGAGCATACGAATGCACAGTCTGCTGAAAAAGGAAAATGAGACGGCTGATATGGTCGAAAAACTCGCCATCATGCAAAGACAGTATGTGGAGTGGGGAAATGATGCTGTAACCGTTGCAAAGGAATGTGAATTTGTAAAAGCCTATCTGGCATTGCAGAAATACCGGTTTGGCGAGCGACTGAACTATAACATAGATATAGAAGCAGACTGCATGGAATGTCAGGTGCCAAAACTTACGCTTGTAACCTTTGTTGAAAATGCCTGTGTGCATGGCATAGAAAGTAAAGCTGCTCCGGGCTGGATATTTGTGCGTATATTCAAAAAAGCCGGGTTCATGCATATAGAGGTTGAGGATACAGGCAGCGGAATTGATCCGGATGCTCTTGAAAAAATGAAAAGTAACATGAAAAATGCAGATATCGATATGTTAAAGACAGGTGGCAGAGTGGGCGTGATAAATGCCTGCCTGCGTATCAAAATGGTAACGGAATCTAAAGCAGTATTTGATGTGGACAGTGAGGAAGGCTGCGGTACGACTGTGATGATAAAAATACCGGAAACATATTTATAGGGAGATTTAAAATGCTTAAAGTATTATTGGTGGATGATGAGCCTTTTATAATACAGGGGCTTAAGGTGATCATTGATTGGGAAAATGAAGAATTTGAGATAGCAGGAACGGCCTCAAATGGAAAGGAAGCCCTGCAGTTTCTGGAAAATGAGAATGTGGATCTGGTCATAGCCGATATAAGGATGCCGGAGATGACAGGACTTGAGCTGCTTGAGACTTTGAGAAAAGATAAAAAATCAGATGTGTATTTTGTGATATTAAGCGGTTATGCAGATTTTAGCTATGCGCAGCAGGCCATGCAGAATGACTGTACGGATTACATACTAAAGCCGGTGGATAAGGAGATGCTGCTTAAGGTACTAAACAAGGTTCTTGTGCTCAAAAACGAGAAAAACCAGATCAACGAGGATAACAAAAAGATGAAACAGGCATACCTTGCAAGACACCTGATATCTCTGATACAGGGCAAATATGATGAAGTAAACCTGAACTATGTAAAAGAAAATATGAGGTGTGAGGGTGGAGCAAGGTATGTTGAAATACAGATGGAGCAGCTTCCGGCAGGTGATGAGATACTCGATAGTGATATGAGAAGCTTACAGCGCAAGATGTACGAAAGCTGTGTTGCTTTTCTGGGGGCTGATTCGGCACATTGTGTATTTGATGTATCGGTAAATGAAAAAGTTTATGACATAGGCTTTATATTCTCGGATTATATGGCAGAGGAAGCCGCAAAAAACGAGAGAAAATATCTGGAGGATCTGAGAAGGTATATATGTGATAATACACAAAAGAATATAGTTATGCTGGTCGGAAGAAAAGTATCAGATATATCAAAGATAGCCAGATCATACGGCAATGCATGTATGCTCAGGTCGTTTCAGGGATTTCGCATAGTAAAGAGCATATATTACTATGAGGATGAAGTAAAGATATCGGCAGATGGAATAGTGCTTTGTAAAGATAGTCTGGATGAGCTGCTTAGGACAGTGGAACAGAACAACCATGTTGAGATAAGAAATGCAGTTGCCACATTTTATGATGAGATGTCCAGCATGGGTATGAATGGGGAAAGCATGAACTTAAATATCAATTATCTGTTGTTTCAGTTCATACACCTGGCAAGTGAGCAGGATGATAATGTAAATCAGCAGGAGATTTTGCGACTCATAAGTGAGAGCAGCTTTAAGACCGGTATTGAGAGGGGAAGCCGTGCACATATGACAAGATTTTGCTGTGAGTATGGTGATTATCTGTCGCAGCTTAGAAAAAATGTGTCAAGAGGTGTGATCGGCATGGTAGAAAAGGAAGTAAGAGACAATTATGCCACGAACATCACGCTTAAGAGCCTGAGTGAGAAGTATTATGTAAACAGTGCATACTTAGGGCAGCTTTTCAGAAAAAAATACGGACAGTCCTTTAAGGATTATCTGAACAATTACAGGATGGAACGGGCGGCAGAGCTTCTGCTTAGGACTGATAAGAAGATAATACAGATAGCAGAGGAAGTCGGATATCATGATATGGATTATTTTGTGAACAGGTTTATACAGGTAAAAGGCTGTACACCGGCGCGTTTCAGACGCCAGATGCAAAGTGGAGAATAATATATATTACTGCAAAACAGGGTAAATTATAGTTTTTTCGAGAAACTATAGTTTACCCTGTTTTTGACTATAGTTACTCCGATTGTTTGAAAACTTAAAAAGTATAAAATTAAGTTATCAAAAGGGAGGACATTACAATATGAGAAGAAAAAAATTTGTAAGCATGCTGCTTGTGGCTACTATGGCAGCAACACTGTTTGCCGGATGTGGCAATGATAGTGGCAAAAAAGGTAGCTCCGGAGGTGCGAAAGAGTTTGATGCATTCTTTGCTGTACCGGGATCTGAAATCAATGATGATAATGAAATCCAGAAGATCATCGAGGAAAAGACAGGTGTAAGGGTAAAGGAAACCTGGCTTACCGGACAGACAGCAGATGAGGCAGTCGGAACAATGATCGCAGGTGGCGAGTATCCTGATTTCATTGACGGTATAAGTGGACAGAAGCAGTTATATGATGCAGGCGCACTTGTTCCATTGGATGACTACATCGAGAAATATCCAAACATCAAAAATCTTTTCACAGAACTTGAGTGGGAAAAACTTCGTCAGGATGACGGACATATCTACTGGATACCACAGTTTAGCTGCATAAAGGGAGACGAGAAAGTCTGCACACACAATGACGAGGCATTCTGGATCCAGGCAAGAGTACTTAAATGGGCTAACTATCCGGAGATCAAGACACTGGATCAGTATTTTGACCTCATCGAGAAATATAATGAAGCAAATCCAACAATGGCTGATGGAACAGAAAATATTCCATATACAATCCTTTGTGAAGATTGGAGATATTTCTGTCTTGAGAATGCACCACAGTTCCTTGACGGATATCCAAACGATGGATCATGTATGGTAGATCCTGATACAAAGAAAGTACTTGACTATAATACATCTGATACAGCAGTTAAATATTTCAAGAAGCTCAATGAAGAGTATAATAAGGGAATTGTAGATCCTGAGTCATTCACACAGACATATGATGAATATATCTCTAAGCTTTCTACAGGACGTGTACTTGGAATGATTGACCAGTGGTGGGATTTTGCATACACAGCAGGTGATGCAATTAAACAGGCAGGCCTTGATGAGCAGGGATGCGATTACATTCCGGTACCTGTAACAATCGACGGCCGTGACAATCAGTGGCACAATGCAGGCGGCGCTTTCAACGCGTCAACAGGTCTTGCTGTTACAACATCCTGTGATGATGTAGATGCGGCCATGAAGTTTGTAAATGATCTTCTTGATCAGGATATCCACAATCTCAGATACTGGGGTGTCAAGGGTACTGACTATGAAGTAGATGAGAATGGTGAGTTTTACAAAACAGCAGATGAGAGAAAGAAGGCTTCTGATACAGCATACAAGGCCTCTCATTCATGCCCATACTCATACTTCCCACAGTACAATGGAACAAGTGATGATGGAATCAATGCCAACAAACCTGATGGACAGGCAAGAGAGTTCTATGATGGTCTTAACAGTGATGTAAAAGAGGTTTTCGATGCCTATGGTGTTAAGACATACGTTGAAATGCTTGGAACAAACAATGCACCTGGAGACTGGTATCCGATGTGGTCATTCTCTAACAACTTTACCACAGACACTCCTGGTGGAGTAGCCTGGACAAAGATTGGCGAACTTAAGCATGCGGAGCTTCCAAAGGTTGTTATGGCAAAAGACTTTGACAGTGCATGGGATACATACATGGATAAATACAATGCATGTAATCCACAGGATTTCCTGGGTGAATTACAGACCGAGCTTGATAAAAGATTAGAGCAGGCTGCTAAATTCAAATAAAGCTTAAATGAAATTTAAGGCAGGCAGATATAATAGCGTTTTATCTGCCTGCTGACTTTAAGGAGTGGTGTCATGTCATTAACGAGAAAAAACAAAAAAGAGAAGGTCAGAGAACCTAGAACAAAAATTACATGGAAAGAAGTCAAACGTCAGAAAGTGCTGCTGTTCTGGGCAGCAATAATGGTGGCATATGGAGTTATATTCTATTATCTACCGCTCGCTGGCTGGGCAATGGCATTTCAGGATTACAAACCAAGACTTGGTATATTCCATTCTGCATTTGTTGGATTGGACAAATTCAAGATGCTGTTCTCGGATATGACATTTATCCGTGTTATAAGAAATACACTTGCAATGGGTGTTATCAATCTGGTTGTAACTTTTGTCACAGCCATAGCATTTGCAATCTTACTGAATGAGATTGCATCAAAGGGTGGAAAGAAAGTAGTACAGACTATATCATATCTTCCACATTTCCTTTCATGGATCATTGTAACAGGTATTTTACACGATATGCTTTCAGGAACAGGTATTGTAAATGAGTTCCTTGTAAATATGCATATTATAGACCAACCGATAAACTTTTTCGCACATCCGGGATATTTCTGGCCGATAGTGGCATTTGCCAATGTATGGAAAGAAACAGGATGGAATGCAATCATATATCTTGCAGCCATTACATCAATAGATCCTTCACTTTACGAAGCAGCATCTATTGATGGAGCGGGACGCTGGGCAAAGATCAAGTATGTAACACTGCCGGGAATCAAACCAACTATTATAATCCTTCTTCTTATGAATGTAGGTAATGTTTTAAATGCAGGATTTGAGATACAGTATCTCTTAGGAAACGGTCTGATACAGGATGTATCACAGACTATTGATATTTATGTACTTAAATGGGGCATAAGCCAGGGAGATTATGCAATAGGTACCGCAGCAGGTATATTCAAGAGTGTGGTAAGTATAATTCTTATATTTATTGCAAATAGAATTGCCAAACATAATGGTGAAGAGCAGTTGTTTTAAGGAGGTCTTGTACGATGGCAGATATAACAGCAGGCTCTGTAAAGAGCAAAAAGAAAAAGAAGATAAGTATATTTCCAATTGTAAATGGCATCATTATGGTACTGTTTGTGATCATAACGCTTTATCCGGTGCTTAATACACTTGCGATATCGCTTAATGATGGTACAGATGCATTAAGAGGTGGAATTTACCTCTTACCAAGAAAGTTTACCTGGAAGAATTATATAACGGTTTTGCAAAAAAATAATCTTATAACAGGAGCATATATTACTGTTGCCAGAACAATAATTGGAACAGTCTTAGCACTGGTGGCAAATGCAATCCTTGCTTTTATAGTCAGCAGAAAAAGATTTTTGTTCAAAAGAGGTTTATCCCTGTTTTGGGTTATCACAATGTATGTCAATGGTGGATTAATCCCTGTCTTCCTCCTGTACAAGGGACTTGGGCTTACCAATAGTTTTTGGGTTTATGTAGTCCCTGGAATGGTCAGTGCGTTTAACATGCTCGTTATCAGGACCTATATGAATGGAATTCCTGATAGCTTAGAGGAATCAGCGCAGCTTGACGGTGCAGGATATACCACCATTTTTCTGAAGATTTATTCCCCTCTCTGCAAACCGGTATATGCGACAGTAGCTTTATTCGTAGCAGTAGGACAGTGGAACTCATGGTTTGATGCAATGCTTTATAACCGTATGAGTACAAAGCTTACTACATTACAGTATGAGCTTATGAAGCTTCTTTCAGCTGTAACAAATCAGGGAGGATCAGCAGAAGCAATGAAAAATGCTGTAGGCGCAGTTACACCTACCTCAGTTCGTGCCGCAGCAACAATTGTAACAATGCTTCCGATCATATGTATTTACCCGTTTTTACAGAAATACTTTGTTACAGGACTTACACTTGGTGGAGTTAAAGAATAAATATTTTTTTACAGGATGCCCGGCAGGATAACTGCCGGGTGTTTTTGTGTAAATGTTTATTTGAAAGGAGAATTTTCTTCAAATCAGGAGCAAAATGAGAAAAATGGTACGTTGGCACTAAATAGTAGTGGATTATTATAAAAAAATGTTGTATAATAAAACTACTTTAAAAACTCAAACAAAAGAAGGGGGATTTTATGAATAGTCAACAGTATAACAGAGCCAACAAACGTGTATTCCTGGCGGTAATCATAGTATTTGCATATATAGCATTTACGTTATTTGCAGCAGTTGGGACAAAAGATGCTGATATTACCAGGATAAGTATACAGCTTGTTGCGGCAATAGCAGTAATAGTAATAGCTGTAATTGCATTTATTACAAAAAGAGACAGCAGAACAGGTGCGCTTATACTTGTAAGCGCCATGACAGCAGGATATTTTATTATCGCACTGATCAATTCAACAATCGGTACATGGACATATGCCCTGCCGCTTGTTATTGCAGCGATGATATATCTGGATATAAAGATGATGATGGTGATGAACGCAGTAATAATCATATCCAGCGTCATCAGGCTTGTAATGCAGCTTGGAATAGGGGGTACAGTTCTTCAGAATGATGTGATAGCAGTTTTTGTACTTGTACTTGTGGGATATGCGTCAGACAGCATCACGATTCTTCTTACCCATTTCTTCGATGAAAATATGGAAGAAATCAAAGAATCTGCTATGGCACAGGTGGACAGCAATAAGAAGATGGTAATGGTTGCGGAGAATATTTCAAAGCACTTTGACGAGGCTATGACCATGTTAAATGATCTCGATGAGTCTGTTGCGGTGAGCCATAGTTCAATCCAGGAGATAGCAGACAGCACAGAGAGCACTGCGGAGGCTATCCAGAAGCAGGCAGCTATGTGTGTTGATATTCAGGGAAATACAGACAATGCAGAAAGTGGAATCAAGGCTATGATAGATGCCTCACGCCAGACTGATGAGACCGTAAAGCAGGGAGCTGATGTTGTGGAAGAACTCAAGGAGCAGGCACACAACGTGGCAGAGGCAAGCAATGTTACAGTGTCAGTTATTCAGAGTCTTACAGCTAAGGTAGAGGAAGTAAAGAGCTTTGTTGAGTCGATTATCAATATTTCTAACCAGACAAATCTGCTTGCTCTCACTGCTTCAATTGAGGCGGCCAGGGCAGGTGAAGCAGGAAAGGGCTTTGCGGTAGTAGCAGATGAAATCAGACAGCTCTCAGAGCAGACAAAGGATGCATCAGCCAATATTACAGAGATTATAAACAAGCTCAATGAGGACACAAGGCGTGCCAACGAGAGTATCGAGAACTCAGTATCATCGGTAGAGAAGCAGAATGAGCTTATCGACGATACAAGAGACAAGTTTAATGCCATGGGAGAGGCCGTTGAGCTGTTGATGAAGGATATCAATGTGGCTGAGGAGAGTATCAAAAAGATTCTTGATTCAACAACAGTCATATCAGACAATATCACACACCTTTCAGCTACAGGAGAAGAGGTCGCAGCTTCTTCAACAGAGGGACTTCGCATGGCTGATACCACAGTCGAGAGCATGGCAAAGTGCAAGAAGGTACTGGAAAATATCTATATGCTTGCGGATGACCTCAAAAACTCTGTTGAGGAGAGTGAGGAAGAGCTTAGTCAGAAATTTGATTTCTAAGAGCAGTAATATGTTTTTTACGGCAGGAGCGCATTTGCTCCTGCCATTTTTACATATTTTTTATGATAAAAATATTTACATTATTGTAATATATGATAAAATATTTCTAACACGATAACACAATGGCTACATAAACAATAGGATATATGGAGGAAGTTATGGACGATAACAATTATATGAACAATGACAACCGGTCGTCAGGCACACCGGACAATACAGGTGTATTCGGTCAGTCTTCAGAAACAGCAAATGGCTCAGACACATACAGCCAGCCGCAGGACACATACAATCAGCCGACAGACACATATAATCAGTCTGTATCCCAGCAGGAAAGTGGGAATGCATATGGACAGTCATCAGACCAGACAGGCAGCACAGACGGATATGTCAATAATCCGGGCAGTGCATATGGTTATGCAAATCAGGGTACATACAATCAGAATCCAAATGCCCAGGGTACATACAACCAGAACACATATGCTCAGGGCTCATTTAATCAGTCAGCTTACGGACAGACGCAGTATGGCCAGCAGCCAAACGGACAGGGTGGCTACAATCAGACCGCATACGGACAGACAGCATACAATCAGCCACAGTATGGAGCTAATCCATACAACCAGCCGCCAAAGAACAGCAATGGCTTTGGTATAGCTTCTCTGGTACTTGGAATCGCATCTATTGTACTGTTTTGTACATGCATCAATTATGTGACAGCTCTGCTTGCTATCATTTTTGGTATTATACATATCATAAAGGGCAACAACAAGGTGTTTGGTATAGTTGGTATAGCAACAGCAGCTATCTCAGTTATAGTCAGCATCATATTCTGGGTTATAGCAGGCTCAAACGTAAGCACAGATTTTGAAAAGGAGTTCATGAAGGGCTTTGACGAGGGCTATGAGTATTATAATGATGACGATTCCTATGAGGATTACGATTATGATTATGATTCTTTTGATTATGACGATTATGATTATCAGAATTTTGAGTATGATGGCATTTATTAGAGTTAATTATTATCAAATTATTACAGAATCAATTACATCTTGACAACAGTGGCTTTTCAGTTATATACTTAAACACAGTTAGTAAAAGGCAGTGACGAAGACAGTAGAGATGGCGGGAAAGTCAAAGAGAGCTGGGACAGGTGAGAGCCGGTATGAGTAGAGCCATTTTGAAAATCACTTCTGAGCCGCAGGCTAAAATCGCCATACAGCGTTGCGAGAGTAGGTTCTGACGTATTCCCTACGTTACAGGGGCGGGTATGCAAGGGTATTTCCCTTAAGTACATTGTAATAGGTGGTATAGACGTATCAGGCACGCGTTCCTAATTACAGGAATGTGTGCCTTTTTTTGTGAATATTCCATAAACCGGGATGTTTACGAACAATATAGAATAAGGAGAGATAGTCATGTACAACAAAGTTGACACCAATATGAACTTCGTTGAACGCGAGAAGAAGACAGAGCAGTTCTGGAGAGAGAACAATATCTTCAGAAAATCTATGGAAAACAGAAAAGAAGGAGAGACATACACATTCTATGATGGACCTCCTACAGCAAACGGAAAGCCTCACATCGGACATGTTGAGACACGTACCATAAAGGATATGATTCCAAGATTCCAGACCATGAAGGGCAAATATGTGCCACGTAAAGCAGGCTGGGATACACACGGACTTCCTGTCGAGATTGAGGTGGAGAAGCTTCTCGGCCTTGACGGCAAGGATCAGATTGAAAACTACGGACTTGAGCCATTCATCAAGAAGTGTAAAGAGTCTGTATGGAAATACAAGGGTATGTGGGAGGATTTCTCCAACACAGTAGGTTTCTGGGCTGATATGGATAATCCATACGTCACATACGATGATAATTTCATCGAGTCAGAGTGGTGGGCTCTCAAGGAAATCTGGAACAAGGGACTTCTTTACAAGGGCTTCAAGATTGTTCCTTACTGTCCTCGTTGTGGAACACCGCTTTCTGCACAGGAGGTGGCACAGGGCTACAAGACAGTCAAAGAAAAATCAGCAGTAGTACGTTTTAAGGTAGTAGGAGAGGATGCATATTTCCTCGCATGGACCACAACTCCATGGACACTTCCAAGCAACGTGGCACTCTGTGTGAACCCTGATGACACATATGTAAAGGTAAAGGCTGTTGATGGCTACACATATTATATGGCAGAGGCACTTGCAGACAAGGTGCTCTCGCAGCTTCTTTCAAAAGAGGATGCAGAAGCAGGCAAGAAGGCATATGAGGTGCTTGAGACATACAAAGGAAAGGATCTTGAGTACAAGGAGTACGAGCCGCTTTATGACTGCGCTAAGCAGGTTGCTGACAAGCAGGGCAAGAAAGGCTTCTTCGTGACATGCGACACATATGTTACTATGTCAGACGGTACAGGAATTGTTCATATCGCTCCTGCATTTGGTGAGGATGATGCCAATGTCGGAAGAAACTATGACCTTCCATTTGTACAGTTTGTAAACGACAAGGGAGAGCTTACAGCCGAGACTCCGTTTGCCGGTATGTGGGTAAAGGATGCAGATCCTGAGGTATTAAAGGACTTAAGCGGCAGAAAGCAGCTTTTTGATGCTCCGAAATTTGAGCATGAGTATCCACACTGCTGGAGATGTGACAAGCCTCTTATCTACTATGCAAGAGAGTCATGGTACATCAAGGAGACAGCAGTAAAGGATGACCTTATCAGAAACAACAATACAGTAAACTGGATTCCTGAGTCTATCGGTTCAGGACGTTTCGGAAACTGGCTTGAGAATATACAGGATTGGGCTATCTCACGTAACCGTTACTGGGGCACACCACTCAATATCTGGGAGTGTGAATGCGGACACAGAGAGTGTATCGGAAGCCGTGCGGAGCTCGCTGAAAAAGCAGGAGATCCAAAGGCAGCAGAGGTAGAGCTTCACAGACCATACATCGACGCTGTGACAATCAAGTGTCCTGAGTGTGGCAAGGATATGCACCGTGTACCTGAGGTGCTTGACTGCTGGTTTGATTCAGGAGCCATGCCATTTGCACAGCACCACTATCCATTCGAGAACAAGGATGTATTTGAGAAGCAGTTCCCGGCCAAGTTTATCTCAGAGGCAGTTGACCAGACACGTGGATGGTTCCATTCACTCATGGCTGAGTCTACACTCCTTTTCAATAAGGCTCCTTATGAGAATGTCATAGTGCTTGGACATGTACAGGATGAGAACGGACAGAAGATGTCCAAGTCAAAGGGCAACGCTGTAGATCCGTTTGACGCACTTGAGACATATGGTGCAGATGCTATCAGATGGTATTTCTACACAGCATCAGCTCCATGGATTCCAAAGAAGTTCTCAGGAAAGCTCGTGCTTGAAGGACAGCGTAAGTTCATGGGAACACTCTGGAACACCTATGCATTCTTCGTATTGTATGCTAATATTGATGATTTTGATGCAACAAAATATGCACTTGAATATGACAAATTATCTGTAATGGATAAATGGCTCTTATCAAAACTGAATACACTGATCAAGACAG
>OGHQ01000480.1_pt1 | contig 12201 bp, 8 predicted proteins | sample 1571561 | NCBI WGS metagenome assembly OGHQ01 (sample SAMEA2581941, study PRJEB24529) | metagenome | biome: Human gut stool | place: China | collected 2011
TCATAGTAGGAAAGCGACTTTTTCTTGTCGCCCAGGTTCAGGTAAGCCAGTCCCAACTCGGACAACGCGGCGCTCCGGTAGGGAGAATAAACATAGGTTTCGACGAAAGGTTCGAGCACTGCGGCCCCCTCGCGGTAGCGCTCCTGCGCTACGAAAGTCCGGCCCAGTTCGTAAGTCGCATCGTCGAGGTAATCTCCCCTGCCGTCGCGGATAATCTGCTGCAACGCCTTGATTTTTTCAGATGTACGTCCCAGAATACCGAGCGTAACGGCCCGCTGGTAGCGGGCGTAATCCGCTCCGTCATCGGATGCGGCCGCAGCCTGTCCGTAATACTTCAACGCCTCGTCGAACTGACGATCCGAATAGTAGGTGTCGCCCAGACGATTGCGGGCATCCGTGCGGTAACCGTCTTGGGTGGGATACAGTTCGATGAAGCGAACGAACGACTCCCGCGCCCGGGGCATATTCTCCTTCGAGAAGTGGCAATACCCCGTATTGTAGAAAGCCATCGCATATTCGGGCTCGGTTTTCGGCGCCCGCTTCAGGTAGGACTCGTAATCGCGCAGAGCAACGTCGTAATTTCCCCTGCCGTAAGCGATTTCACCCTGCCAGAAGGTTGCCAGCGCATTGTATTTGGGACTGATTCCGATACGGGCGGACTCCGCCAGATAACGCCCGGCCCCCTCCGTATCGCCCTTTTCCAGTGCGCTCAAGCCGCGGAAATAGGCGATCTTCTGCTTGGCGGCCAGCAGGTCGCCGTCGGGATCGGGATAGGAGGCGATGATCTCGTACGCTTCGTCGTAATTGTGCGAATTGTAATAGGCCGCCGCCAACAGCTCTTTGGCCGTGCGTACACGGGGCGACGACGGATACTGGGCGACATAGCGGTTGAGTACCTGAATCGCTTCGTTGAAACGTCCGCCCCCCAGTTCGTATTGCAATTTTCCATAGTTGAACAGCGCGTCTTCGGCAATCGCGGAATCGAATTCGGCATTCGAAGCCATGGCGAACGACTGCATCGCCTGCTGCTTGTCCCCGCCGCGCAAGTAACAGTCGGCCAGGTGGTAGGAGGCGTTCTGCGTCAGAGCGTCGTCGGCTCCGCACGCCTTGCGCAGATACTCTGCGGCATCGTCGTAGCGGGCCGTACGGTAGAGGGAGAATCCGTAGAGATAATTTTCATCCCGGCCCATTTCTCCGCCGGCCTGCACGAAAGCGTCGAGGTAATCCAGCGGTTTGGAATATTCGCCCAAGCGAAACCACGCTTCGGCCATGACCCGCGAGAGTTCGGCCCGCTGGCGGGGCGATGCCCGGCGGATCAACTCTTCGCCGTTCTCGACCACGTAGCGGTAATTCCCCTGCTTGAACTCGATTTGCAGCAGGTAATAGGGCGCTACCTCGCCGTAAGCCTCGCTTTTAAGCAATCGTTCGAACCCGCTTCTGGCCCAGTCGTACTGTTCCCGCGCATAGGCGATGTAGGACTTATAATAGAGAGCGTGATCGTAAAATTCGCTTTGGGGATTGATCCGGTCGAAATAGGTCATCGCCCGGTCATAGTCATCCCGGCCGAATTCGATATATCCCATGCGCAGGTCGTACTGCTCGCGCCGGGTTCTGTCCAAAGCCCGGTAGTTCACCCGTCCGAAACATGCGAGCGCCTTGTCATACTCCGACCGGCTGCAATAAAGCAACCCCTGGGCGAACCGCAGGTCGTTGTTGTAAACCGACTCGGGATAACGCTTGGAAAAGTCGGCGAGCATCGCCTCGGCATCCCGGCTGCCGAGCTTCAAGGCACAAACCGCCAACTGATAATCGATCTGCTGGAGCGTAAGCCGGTCGTCCCGGTCCGCTCCCTCGCGGGCCTTCAGCAATTCATAACGGGCATCTGTCCAGCGCCCGTGATCGAAAAGCGAACGCCCCCGCTCCAGATGCGCCCGGGTTTCCGGTGCCGCAGCATGGCTCCCGACACAAGTGAACAGGCAAATGCCTATCGACAATAAATACAGGATGTTTCTCTTCATAACGCACACACAATAATTCGAACGCAGATAGCGAACACCCGGTGGTAAGTCCGACCTGTTCAGCGCTGCCCGAGGCGCTTCCTGCCCGAATCAAAATATTTTTTCGGTAAAGATAGTGAAAGCCGAGAGAAAAATGGAAACTTGTTCCCAATTTTCCGAGGCGCATCCTATTTAAGACTATGTCAAAGATAATAAAATCCGGAACGCCAACTCCGTTCCATAAAAAACGAGGTCGAAACCCGATAGGATTTCGACCCCGCATCTATACTATCCCGCGATTATTTGCGCGGCTTGATGTTCAGTTTCACCGGACGAATCATATTCTCGGGCTTGAGAATCGTGTCAAGCTCCTCCTTCGAGAGAATACCGTGCTCGAGCACCAGATCATAGACGCCGCGGCCCGTAGCGAGAGCCTCCTTAGCGATCTTGGTCGAATTCTTGTAACCGATGATCGGGTTGAGAGCCGTCACCACGCCGATACTGTTCTTCACGTAATCGGCACAGCGCTCGCGGTTGGCCGTGATGCCGTCCACGCAGAGCGTGCGGAGCGTATCGAAGCCGTTCATCAGCAACTCGGCGGACTCGAAATCGCACTGGGCCATCACCGGCTCCATAGCGTTGAGCTCCATCTGGGCCGCCTCGCCGCTCATCGTAACGCACAGCTCGTTGCCGATCACCTTGTAGGCGATCTGGTTCATCACCTCGGGGATCACGGGGTTCACCTTACCCGGCATGATCGACGATCCCGGCTGACGGGCCGGCAGGTTGAACTCGGCCAGACCGCAGCGGGGACCCGAAGCCAGCAGGCGCAGGTCGTTGCAGATTTTGTTCATCTTCACGGCGACACGCTTCATGGCGGAAGCGTAACCGACCAGGCACGAAGTATCGGACGTAGCGCCTACCAAGTCGCCCGTCAAACGGATCTTCCAACCGGTGATGCGGGCGATGTTCTCGGTGCACAGCTCGGCGTAGCCCGGCTCGGCGCAGATACCCGTACCGATCGCCGTAGCACCCATATTGATCGTCAGGAAATCCTCGGCAGCTTCGTTCAGGTGAACGATCTCATCGCGCAGGATGCTGGTGAAACCGTGGAAAGTCTGGCCCAAAGTCATCGGCACGGCGTCTTCGAGCTGCGTGCGGCCCATCTTGAGGACATCGGCGAACTCCGCAGCCTTCTTTTCGAAGGATTCGATCAGTTGCTTCAGGTGCTCGACCAACTTCAGATGCGTAGCGTACATACCCAGGTGAATAGCCGTCGGGTAGGCGTCGTTGGTCGATTGCGCACAGTTCACGTCGTCGTTGGGCGAGCAGTACTGGTATTCGCCGTACTGATGGCCCATGATCTCCAACGCGCGGTTGGCGATCACTTCGTTGGCGTTCATGTTGGTCGTCGTACCGGCACCGCCCTGGATCATATCCACGGGGAATGCGTCGTGGTGCTTGCCGTCCATGATCTCGCGGCAGGCCTGTGCGATCGCATTGAACTTCTCGTCGGTGAGCAGCCCCAGCTTGTGATTGGCTTCCGCAGCTCCCAGCTTGGTAATGGCGAGTCCCTTGATGAAGAGGGGATACTCGTTCAAATGGAATTTGCTGATCCGAAAGTTCTCGATACCCCGCAGGGTCTGGACACCGTAAAGTACGTCGGCAGGCAACTCTACGCTGCCGAGCAGGTCGCTCTCCGTACGCATTTTCTGATTATTTGCCATAATACTTATAATTTATAATTGTTTTTGACGTTTAAGTTTCGATCCGTCGCGAATTTAATTCGACAAAATTAACACTTTATTTTCAATTCGTGCCAACAAACCATATAAACTTGAAACTATTTTTTATTTCGGCGGCGAATAGCTATATTTGCGATAATATACCGTAAAATCCCCTTCAGCCAATGAAAGCAGCGATCATCGGACACGGCAAAATGGGCCGTGAAATCGAAAAAATACTCCTCGAAAGGGGACACCGTATCGGCGCCGTCATCGACGAGGCGAACGCATCGGAACTGGATGCCGCACACCTGGCCGGCATCGACGTAGCACTGGAGTTCACGACCCCCGACGCGGCCTACGGCAACATCCGGGCGTGCATCGACGCAGGGATTCCGGTCGTCAGCGGCACGACAGGCTGGACAAATCGTCTGGAGGAGTTGCGCAGCTATTGCCGGGAAAAAGGCGGTGCACTCTTCTACGCCTCGAACTACTGCCTGGGCGTCAACCTGATGTTCCGTCTCAACCGCAGGCTGGCCCGGATGATGGAGCGCTTCGACGCCTACGACGTACGGATCGAAGAGATTCACCACACACAGAAAAAGGATGCTCCGAGCGGCACGGCCATCACGCTGGCAGAAGGGATCATCAGCGAAATCGGGCGGAAGACGGGCTGGGTGAATGAACCCAGCGACGATCTTTCGCAAATCGTCGTCACCTCCCTGCGCGAAGGAGCGGTTCCGGGTACACACACGGTAACTTACGAATCGGACGACGACCGGATCGAACTCAAACATACGATCAAAAACCGCCGGACACTGGCTCTGGGCGCCGTCGTCGCTGCGGAGTTCCTCTGCGGCAAAAAGGGTGTCTATACGATGGACGACCTGCTGAAATAAACGATACAGAACATGGGAAAAATCAAAGCTTTCTTCCGCAACAAATGGGTGGGATTCACCCTGGCAAGTATTTTATACATCCTCTGGTTCGTCCTCTGGACGGGCAACTGGTGGCTGCTGCTGGGCGAAATCGTCATCTTCGACCTTTATATCACGCGTTATTTCTACAAGTACGTCTGGCGGCACAACGCCGAGATGTGCAAGAAAAGCAAAAGTTACAAAGCCGTTTACGAATGGGTGAATGCGATCATTTTCGCCACCGTTGTAGCGTCGCTGGTACACATCTTCTTCTTTCAGATGTACGTGATTCCCTCGTCGTCGATGGAGAAATCGCTGCTGGTCGGGGACTATCTCTACGTCAGCAAGGTAGCCTACGGTCCCCAGATGCCCAATACCCCGGTGGCATTTCCGTTCGTACACCATACGATGCCTTTTTCGAAAACCAAAAAATCGTTCTCCGAAAGCGTCAAATGGCCTTATCACCGCCTCAAGGGACTGGGCCGAATCGAGCGCAACGACGTAGTGGTATTCAACTTTCCGGCAGGCGATACGGTGCTGCTCGAACGACAGGACGTTTCGTACTACGACGTACTGCGGCAATATCAGCAAACTTTCGGACATCAGGCCGGCCGCGAACGGCTGATGCAGGAATACACGGTCATCACGCGCCCGGTGGACAAGCGTGAAAACTACATCAAACGCTGCATCGGCCTCCCGGGGGATTCGATACGAATCGAGGAAACGGCGGTTTACGTCAATGGGAAGCCGCAGGAGCCCGTCGCCGGAAAACAGTTCATGTATCTGGTGGAAACCACCTCGCCGATCACCCAATACGCACTCGACAATCTGGGTATCACCGAATGGAGCAACAAGGGCACGCTCTACTACATGGCGCTCACCGACGAAAACGCCGCAGAACTGGAGAAGCTGGACAACGTCGCTTCCGTACAGAAATACATCGCCCGCAGTCCCAATTTCGATGTCTTTCCGCAGGATCGCCGCTATGCGTGGAATCAGGACAACTATGGCCCGATCTGGATTCCCCAAGCGGGAACGGCCGTTGCGCTGACGGCCGACAACCTGCCCCTGTACCGGCGGATTATCGAAACGTACGAAGGCAACGACCTGCGTGTGGACGAAGAAGGGAAGATCTTCATCAACGGCGAACAGACCGACACCTATACTTTCCGGATGAACTATTACTGGATGATGGGCGACAACCGCCACAATTCGGCGGACTCCCGCTTCTGGGGATTCGTTCCCGAAGACCACATCGTCGGCAAAGCCTCCTTCATCTGGCTGTCGCTGGATCCCGAAAAGAGCTTCCCCGCGAACATCCGCTGGAACAGGATGTTCACCAAAGTCAAATAAAACAAGGGTAGTCGTGACCTCGGACAGTTATCATACGCTTGCCGGGCCTGCGGAAGCCATCTACAAAGAGAAAAGCAGCAAGTTCCTCGCTTATGCCTATCCGGTCGAAAGCGAGGAGGAGATTCGCACGCTGCTCGATGCGCTGCGCAAGAAATATTACGACGCGACGCACCACTGTTACGCGTGGCGGCTGGGTCCGCACGGCGAAACGTTCCGCGCCAACGACGACGGAGAGCCTTCGGGCACGGCCGGAAAGCCCATCCTCGGACAGATTAACTCGCGCGAACTGACCGATGTGCTGGTCATCGTGGTGCGTTATTTCGGCGGCATCAAGCTGGGGACGAGCGGTCTGATTGTGGCCTACCGCATGGCGGCTTCGCTGGCATTGGATGAAGCCCCGGTCATCGAGAAGACGGTGGACGAAGACGTGGCCGTGGCGTTCGAATATCCTTTCATGAACGACATCATGCGCATCGTCAAGGAAGAGTCGCCTGAGATACTGGAACAGTCGTACGACATGGACTGCCTGATGCGTCTGCGCATCCGTAAGTCGATGATGGGAAAGCTGCGTGCGCGACTGGAAAAAGTGGAGACGGCCCGTATCCTGGACGAGTAATTGGAGGAAGTGCCGGAAGTCGTGCTTTCTTTGCAGAAAGTCGCTGATTTTTTGCATTTTCCTGCGGTTTTTTAGCAAAAATTATTATCTTTGTTCCAACCTTATAACCCTTCATTATGAAACGACTGACAGGCTTAATATGCTTCTTGTGTCTCCTTTGCGGTTGCCGGGAGGAAGCAGGCCGTGAGGTGGAACAACCGATGTCGCAACCCATCGTGTCGGAGACGGCATCTCCCGACAGCATGGAGGTGGAAGATATTCTGCCGTTTGAGCGTAAACCGCTGACCGCTGCCGACATCATCTTGGCGAAGGAACTTCTTTTTGACAAATATACCTTGAAGGATGAGTATCCGTATAAGGACACCGTCCGTTCATTCAAATGGGATGCCATACGCAAATGCCTGGCCTTTATTGAGAACCTTCAGTACGATGCCAACCGCTGGGCGATATTCCAGAATTACAAGAATGTGAACCGTGAAGCTCCGCTGGTGCGGAAATACACGCAGAATGTGTACCGGCGCATTGCCGATACGCTGGGAGTGGAACGCTATCAGTCGGTGCCGCTGTATCTTCCTTCGGATACGCTGGTGCCCGAACGCTACGGACGCGACGGGGCGCTGGTGTCTTTCCTGGGCGAGACGGGCAGTTTCTATCGTGTGTTACCGGTCTCCATCGAGGGAGAATGGTGGGTGCCGCGCCGCTACGTCAAGCTCTTGTCCGACAGTACACAGTTTAACCACGTGGTAGTGGTAGACCGGGGCGACCAGAACATTGCCACCCTGGAACGTCTGGAAGAAGGTACCTGGGCCATCCGCAGCATGAATCCGGCCACTACGGGCATGCACCGTCCGCCGTACGCGCAGGAAACCCCGCTCGGCATGTTTGTGGTGCAGCAGAAAAAGTCGCGCATGGTGTTCCTGAAAGACGGCTCTGCAGCCACCGGAGGCTATGCACCGTATGCCAGCCGCTTCACCAACGGAGCCTATATTCACGGGGTGCCGGTCAACGTGCCTCGCACGGCGATGATTGAATACAGCTGGTCGTTGGGCACCACGCCCCGTTCGCACATGTGTGTGCGCAATGCCACCTCGCATGCCAAGTTTGTGTACGACTGGGCACCGACAGAACGGTCACTGGTGATTGTAATCGAGTGATTTCTATAAAATTAACTCTCTTTACGGAAGAAGAAGGGCGGAAAATCCGTAACTTTGCGGCCGAATATTTTTCAGGTCGTAAAAAGTCATGCAAAATCATATCATCAAATTTTTTCTTTCTGCCATGTTCCTGTCTTTCCCCTGTGCGTATTTCACGGCGGAAGGAGAGTCTGTTCCTGCTGAATCCCCCGCAGCAGCGGTCAAGGCGGCCGATGAGGTCGTGTCGCTCTACCATTCCATGCAGTTGGAGGGGGTGGTCAACTGGCGGGCCTTCAAGCAGGCGGTGACGGGATATAACCGCATCAAGAACCGCAAGCGCGATGTACTGACCCTGATTGACTTTTCCAAGCCTTCCACGGAAAAGCGCCTGTACGTGTTCGACATGAAGCACCGACGGATGCTGTATTCCTCGGTAGTGTCGCACGGAAAGAACAGCGGTGGAAACTATGCTACCTCTTTTTCCAACGAATACGGCTCCTACAAGAGCTCACTGGGTTTTTACCTGACGGCTTCCACCTATCAGGGACGAAACGGCTATTCGCTCATTCTCGACGGGCTGGAGAAAGGGATTAACGACCGGGCCCGCGAACGTGCCATTGTGGTGCACGGGGCCGCCTATGCAGACCCCTCCGTGGCCAGTCGTGGCGGACGGTTGGGACGGAGTTTTGGATGTCCGGCACTGCCTACTTCCGTGTCGCGCCCCATTATAGATGCGATAAAAGGGGGCAGCGTCATGTATATCTATGCCGAAACCCCCTCTTACTTAGCTCAAAGTTTTATTCTCGATACATCGGATGATGTCATCGTAAATCAATGATTTCTGCTTCGGGATACTTGCTTTTGTCGAAACGGAACACCGCGTCGGGCAGATTCACTCCCGTGCGGTATGACGAAATCTGAAACTCTTGTTTCTCTCCGTTCTGCAACTGGATGGCAATGTACACGGGCGAGCTGTTTTCCTTCACGTTCAGTGTGATGCTTTTAATGTCCTGCGAGGTTTTCGGGGTCAGGATGATTTCATGTCCCCGCTTTCCCTGACGGGTCTTTTCGCCCACGTAGCGGTAGTTGAAGCCCTTCTTGTAGGCCGTCAGCAATGCATACGGGTTGACGCTCTGTATTTCCTCCGGAGTGGGGGATGACACGTTCACCTCTTCATTCTGCTCCACGTAGCTCCACTGTGTTTTTCCGTCGAACCAGGTCTTGATGCCTCCGCTCTCCAGGCAGAACTTGTTGCCTTTCAGCAACAGCTTTCCTTGTTGTGTACCTCCAAAAGTCAGACTGATGCCGCCGGCTTTCCGGTAGCTGTCCGCCATCTTGCTTAATATGCTTTCAGCTTTTGCATCCTGTTGGGCCACAGCCTGACACAAGGCGACTCCCATCAGCAGGACGAGAAGAAAAATCTTTTTCATACCTGTCACAATCGTTTTTAGGGGTTAGAGAGCAGCCCGTTTAATCCTTCAGGCTGCTCATTCTCATTTGTAAATCATTTTCATCCAGACAAAGCACGTCGCGCGCCTTGCTACCGTTGGCCGGACCTACGATGCCCGCCTTTTCCAGCTGGTCCATGATACGTCCTGCACGGTTGTAGCCGATCGAGAATTTACGCTGAATCAGCGAAGTGGAACCCTGCTGGTGGTAGATGACCAGACGAGCCGCTTCTTCAAAGAGCGGGTCCAGACGGTTCATGTCCACGTCGGCAGCACTGCTGGGTTCTGCATTCTCATCCACGTATTCCGGCAGCATGAAGGCCGTAGGATAACCCTGCTGCTTGCCGATGAATTCCGCGATGCGTTCCACTTCCGGCGTATCGACAAACGCACACTGCACGCGCACGGGGTCGTTTCCTTGCAGGTACAGCATGTCACCCTTACCGATGAGCTGCTGGGCACCCGGACGGTCCAGAATGGTACGTGAGTCCATCATGGAAGCCACACGGAAAGCCACACGTGCCGGGAAGTTGGCCTTGATGGTACCCGTAATGATGTTCGTGGTCGGACGCTGGGTAGCGATGATAGCGTGGATACCCACCGCACGGGCCAGCTGGGCAATACGGCAGATAGGCAGTTCCACCTCCTTGCCGGCCGTCATAATCAGGTCGCCGAACTCATCAATGATGATGACGATGTAAGGCAGGAAGCGGTGACCGTTCCCCGGATTCAGCTGGCGGTTGATAAACTTCGCGTTATATTCCTTGATGTTACGGCATCCCGCGTTCTGCAAGAGCTTGTAACGGTTGTCCATTTCCACACACAGCGAGTTTAGTGTCTGTACCACCTTCGTCACGTCGGTGATGATGGCATCCTCTCCGTCGGGCAACTTGGCCAGGAAGTGACGCTCAATCGGCGCATAGATGGCAAATTCCACCTTCTTCGGGTCGATGATGACGAACTTCAGTTCACTGGGGTGCTTCTTGTAGAGCAGGGAAGTCACGATGGCATTCAGTCCCACAGACTTACCTTGACCTGTCGCACCGGCCACCAGCATGTGGGGCGCTTTGGCCAGATCCACCATGAACACCTCGTTGGTAATGGTCTTTCCGAGTGCCACCGGCAAGTCGAACGTGGTTTCCTGGAACTTCTTGCTGGTCAGGATAGAACTCATGGGCACGATGTGCGGGTTTGCGTTCGGCACCTCGATACCGATGGTACCCTTGCCCGGAATCGGTGCGATGATACGGATACCCAGTGCCGAAAGACTCAGGGCGATGTCGTCTTCCAGGTTACGGATTTTCGAGATACGTACCCCTTCTGCCGGCGTAATTTCATATAAGGTAATGGTCGGACCCACACTGGCCTTGATGGAACTGATTTCAATGCCGAAACTGCGCAGCACCTTGATGATGCGGTTCTTGTTGGCATTCTGTTCCTCCATGTCGATGTCCGGATCGTCGTTCTGATACGTATTCAGCAAGTCGAGGGTAGGGAAGCGGTAAAACTCCAGGTCCAGACGTGGGTTATACGGTTGCGACACGTCTCCACGGTAAGCCTGATCCTCTTCCTTGGTATCGTTGCTGACCTCAAATGCCGGCTCCTCTTCTTCCTTGTCGAAGTCTTCCTCCACCAGGGCCGGCTTCACCTCAAAAGGGTGCTTCTTCTCATCCTCTTCCTCGGTATCAAGGGGCAGGTCGATGACGCGCTCCGGTGCCGGTTCCTCTTTCACAATCACCTTCTCCGGTTCCTCCTTTACAGGTTCAGCCGCTTTCTCCGGTTCTTCCTGCGGAGTTTCTTCCTCCTCTTTCTGTTTCGGTTTCCGGTGCGTCCAGCTCTTCCAGAAACTTTCTTTCTTTTCCTTCTTATCCGATTCGTCCTCCGCAACGGTCGCTTCCGCTTCGTCCACTACCGGCTTCCGGAATGTCGGTTCCGGCTGGGGAGTTACTTCCTCTGCCATGGCTGCGTTATTGCCCTTTTGCGGATGAAGTGCCTTTCTCACCACGCCCATGGTCTGTCGGGTCAGTGCCACGCCGAACAGTATGGCCGTAGCCAGCAGCACCAGAATCAATCCCAGTGCACCGATTTGCGAGCGAATCCACAGGCTCACGTTATAGCCATGCAGTCCCCCCGGATAAATATAAGAATCTTCCAGCAGTCCCCCGAATGCAAATCCCAGGGTGATAGAGAGCCACACCATCACCGTGGCACAGCCTAAGAACCAGTAACGGATGCGGAATTCATACGCCTTCATCAGCTTCATGCCGGCCACCACTAAGAAGATGATGATGCAGTAAGCCGAAAACCCGAAGCAGTCGTTAATCAGGTATTGTGCCAGCTGCGCTCCCCGTGCTCCGGCATAGTTCTGTATGCGGTTGCTCGTTTCCAGCAGTTCCGACGGGTTGGGATGCGACAGAATACTCTGGTCATTTCCTCCCGTAAAGAAGAACGAGCTGAAAGCCAGCAGCAAGTACACGCCAAAGATTACAAAAAGCAGTCCGATGACGAACCCCGTAGTTTCACTTTTAAGAATAGTCCATGTTTTTCCGGCCATGGCAGCCGCTTTTCCACTTTTGCCTGTATCTGTTTTTTTGGTTTGCATGATGATTCGAATTAGCTAAACATACGTGCAAATGTACGAATAAAACTAGAACTGAGAAATTTTTTTTGTACCTTTGCGTCTCAATTAGCATGATTATGGAAGAAAAAAAATCTCAAGTAATATTCGATAAAAATGCGGTCGAGTTCGTGACAGTGGCTGCCGAGTTCTGTGGATTCCTGGAGCGTGTTTCCGATATGCGCTGTCGGGATTTCGTCGACAAGTCCCTGAAACTCCTTCCCCTTTTATACCTGAAGGCTTCGCTGCTTCCTGCTTGCGAGCGGATGGAAGAAGCTGATCAGGAAACCTTCGTGACCGAGACCGATTACGAAGTGCTTCGCGGTTCCATTGCCTCCCTGTTGGGCGAATACGATGACTACCTCGAAGTGTTCCTCGATGACATGGCCTATAGTG
>OGHQ01000481.1_pt1 | contig 12133 bp, 6 predicted proteins | sample 1571561 | NCBI WGS metagenome assembly OGHQ01 (sample SAMEA2581941, study PRJEB24529) | metagenome | biome: Human gut stool | place: China | collected 2011
CCGAAATTGCCGTTCTTTATCATGTTGATGAATGCCGCAACATCATTTGGCAGTGTCTTCATAAGTCCTGATATACTTGCTATGACAGAAGGCACAATAGCCGCAATGAGGAGCGAAATAATCGCTACAAGAATAATCACCGAGCCTGTGATTGCAAGAGCTCTTGAAACCTTTCGCAGCTTGCTTTCGCTTTTCATCTTTTTGGAAAGAAGCTTTTTAAAGCATCTTTCCAGCCACAGCATGACAGGATTCATCAGGTATGCAAGCACAAGTCCCATTATAATAGGCATTGCTGCCGCAAGCAGCTTGCTCCATATGCCTGCAAAGCCCTCAAATCTGTACAGTGCAAAGAAAAACAATATACTGACTGCAAACGTGACAAATACCATGACACCTATTCTGATCAGATGTGGCCATTCATCACGCCCAGGGTGCGAATTCTGCTTCGCACCCTTATCTGCATTTATCTCAATGTTTTACCAGCTTTTCCGGTTTCTTCCATCGGATTAAACTCTCCTTATTTACGGTTATAGTTGATGAGACATCCCTTTAATATTATCTCTCTTTCATCATCTGTGAGCTCACCCATCTTCAGTGTAAATGGCTTTAATTCACCATCCTTGACAACATATGCCTCAAACTCCGTCTTTGCATCCTCGATTTCCTTCTTGATTCCCGGAAGGAAGATATAGTCGAGGTTGTGGAACGGAAGCTCTCCCTCATCGATGATGAATGGAAGCATTCCCCAGTTGATAAGGTTTGAACGGTATCTCTTTGTGGCATACTCGTTTGCGATATTAGCCCAGCCTCCGAGTACCTTCTGGCAGCTGGCAGCCTGCTCTCTTGCTGAGCCGTCACCCGGCTTAACAGCAAAAATTGTGCTTCCGAAGCCCATATTCTCATGGCTTGCCTCAGGGAATTTTTTCTTTACCACTCCCATGATTTCAGCAACCTCAGGAACAGCCTTTCCTGCGCACTCACCACTCTCTATAGCCTTCTGGGCCTTCTGGATTTCCTTTGCTCTGCCTACATACTCAGGATCCTTTCTTGAAAGTGCGAACTCTGCAAGTCCAAGAGGGTTTGAACGATATGATGATGTCTCTCCTGAAGGAATGAGCTCATCTGTTGTAGTAACAGGATCATGAATCTCTGAAACCACCTTAAGGAGCATATTCTCAGGAAGTGCGCTCATTGCCGGCCAGTCCTTGATGTTTGGTCCGAACTGGATTTCAACCGAAGGATCTGCCACTCCATGGCTGTCAAATACACGGTTCTCATATATAGTCTTGTCAAAGAAATATTTTGGCTTTGTAAAGTTGACATCAATATCCGCTGCTGATGTAAGGAAGCCCTTGTTTGCTGCTGTTGCAGCGATTGAACGTGCATCCATGAGTGCCACTGAGCTGATCTGTCCGTTCTGTACCTTAGAACCCTCTCTGTTAGGGAAGTTTCTTGTTGAATGACGGATAGAGAATGCGTTGTTGGCAGGTGTATCTCCTGCACCAAAGCAAGGTCCGCAGAAAGCAGTCTTTACGATTGCACCTGTCTCAAGAAGCTTTGCTACAGCTCCGTTTTTCACAAGCTCCATGTATATTGGAGTAGATGCCGGGTAAACACTCAGTGTAAACTCGTCTGCTCCGATTGAATGTCCGTTTAATATGTCAGCCGCATCGCAGATATTCTCAAATCCACCGCCTGCACAGCCTGCGATGATTCCCTGGTCTACATACAGCTTTCCGTCTCTTACCTTACTCTTTAAATCAAGCTTCACATTGCCATCAAAGCTTACCTCAGCTCTCTTCTCACAGTCATCGAGAATATCCATGAGGTTTGCATTGAGCTCATCGATAGTGTAGGTATTACTTGGGTGGAATGGCATAGCTATCATTGGGCGGATCTGGCTTAAATCAATCTCAATAAATCTGTCGTAGTAAGCCACCTCACCCGGATTAAGCTCCTTGTGGTCCTCAGCCCTACCGTGAATCTCAAAGAACTCCTTAACCTGGTCATCTGTTCTCCAAATAGAAGAAAGACATGTAGTCTCTGTTGTCATAACATCGACACCTATACGGAAGTCAACGCTCAGATTAGACACACCCGGTCCCACAAACTCCATAACTTTGTTCTTTACGAAGCCGTTTCCGAATACCTCTCCGATAATTGCAAGTGCGACATCCTGTGGTCCAACGCCTTTGATTGGCTCTCCTGTCAGGTAAATACCTACTACCTCAGGCATATCAATATCATATGTCTGTTCGAGAAGCTGCTTAACAAGCTCAGGTCCACCCTCGCCGACTGCCATAGTACCAAGTGCACCATAGCGTGTATGTGAATCAGAACCAAGTATCATCTTTCCGCCGCCGGCAAGCATCTCTCGTGCAAACTGATGGATAACTGCCTGATGAGGTGGTACATAGATTCCGCCGTACTTCTTTGCACATGTGAGACCAAACATGTGGTCATCCTCATTGATTGTTCCACCAACTGCACAAAGGCTGTTGTGACAGTTTGTAAGTACATACGGGATAGGGAATTTCTCAAGTCCTGAAGCTCGTGCTGTCTGGATGATACCTACAAATGTGATATCATGCGATGTAAGCTTATCAAACTTAATCTGAAGCTTGTCCATATTGCCGGATGTATTGTGCTCCTTTAAAATACCGTAAGCAATTGTCTCCTGCTTAGCTGTCTGTTTGTCGATGTCCATGCCGGTCTTGCTTTTGACAGCTGCCTGAGCCTTAGGTCCATCAATTATTACTTCCTTACCGTTTAAAAGGTAAGCACCATTTTCATATAATTTCACTTATTCTACCTCCGTATGTGTATTTCAAAATTCTTTTATTTACTATTATATAATATTATAGGTAATTGTGGCAATAAATAAATCACCATCTACCTTAATTTCGAATTTTCCTCCCATCAAATGGGTCAGATTCTTTGCAATCGAAAGTCCAAGTCCACTTCCTTCAGTGGTTCTCGACCTCTCTCCCCTCACAAAACGCTCTGTCAGGTCTACATTTCCGTTGCTTACTATGTCAAGCTCGTTCTTAGACACATTCTTTATTGTAAAAACTGCCTTTTTATCTGCCTTTTCAAGCTCTACATATACTCTGGTATTTTCCAGTGCATATTTTGCGGCATTAGTATACAGATTTTCAATAGAGCGGTAAAGCTGACGCCCATCCGCATAGATAAATATCTGTTCTGATGGAATTTTTGTAACTATTGTCAGATTTCTCGACTCAAAGCGCTCATTGAATTCACCTCCGGTCTGGTATAAAAGCTCAACCAGATCAAGCTTTTGCATATTGAGCTTGACATTCCCCGAGGTAATCTTTGATGTCTCTACCAAATCCTCTGTAAGCTGCTTTAAGCGCTGTGACTTTTCCTCCAGCACATGTATATAGTATTTGGCATTTTCATTTTCCAAATTTTCCCTCTTAAGCAGGTCAACATAGTTGACTATTGAAGTCAGAGGTGTCTTTATATCGTGTGATACGTTTGTTATTAGGTCTGCCTTTAATTTTTCATTCTTAAGACTCTCATTCACCGAGCTCATAAGACCCTGGCGTATATGGTTGACAGCCTCCGCCACTTTTTTCTGCTGCCCATGAAACTCATTGACATTGAGTGTAGTATCAAGCGCTCCTTCCGAGATAGCTTCAAGTGCCTCCTGTATGCGCATTATCTCTTTGGTTTTCTGTGTGTGGATATCCTTTTTCTCAATAACTCTTTTCAAAAGCTCATAGCCCTTGTACATCAGGCTGTGTGTGCAAAGTATATTGCCTTTTATCTTCCTTACAATGCTCTGGTATAAAATAATAAAAGCCAGATCAAACAAAAAAGTAAATGTGCCGGCCGTCATAATAAGTGATGCATAGTCAAAGTGCTGGTTTTTTACGCCTGAAATCACTTTTCCCATAAATACCATGAGCAGTGTAAATATCACTAGCATCACATCAGAGTATACCTTGTCAATCGGTAAATAGTATATTGTGTAATCATCCTCTGATTTTCTGCCTGCCACGTTTGCCATATATGCCAGGCTCACAAAGCTGCCTACCAGGCCCGCCAGCGATATTAGTGTATATATATCAATATTTTCATGCGCATCGTGCCTGAATGCATAGCCTGTGGCAAACACTCCTGTTACCATAAGTATCATGCATAGCTGATGTAAGACTATGACCGCTGCTTTTTTTCCTATCGTATACTGCTTCATTTGTTGTCCTCTATCTTATAGCCTACTCCCCAGACCACCTTCAGATAGCGTGGCTCCTTAGGATTTATCTCTATTTTTTCCCTGATATGTCTGATGTGCACAGCAACTGTATTGTCGGCGCCTATCGCCTCCTCGTTCCATATGCTCTCATATATTTCGTTTATTGAGTAGACCTTTCCCTTGTTTTTAAGGAGTAAAAGCAGGATATTGTACTCAATCGGTGTGAGCTTTACCTCCTCACCATCCACAGTCACCTTTTTTAAATCATCATTTACCAAAAGACCTCCGGCTTCATAAACCTTGTCTCCGGCTGCATCATTGCTTGACAGAGTGGTATATCTGCGAAGCTGTGACTTTACTCTTGCCACAAGCTCAAGCGGATTAAAAGGCTTTGTGACATAATCATCAGCCCCCACATTGAGGCCTAAAATCTTGTCTGCATCCTCTGTCTTTGCCGATAGAATGATTATCGGCACTCTGCTTTCCTTTCGTATCTGCAGAGTAGCTCTTATTCCGTCGAGCTTTGGCATCATGACATCTATTATCATGAGATCTATTTTTTTATTCTTCATAATTTCTTCCGCCTGTATGCCGTCGTAGGCCTTCTCCACGTCGTAGCCCTCCTGCATCAGGTAAATCTCAATTGCCTCAACTATTTCCTTGTCGTCATCACAAACTAATATTGTCATATTATCCTCCTTCTATGAATTTTGAACAGAAACCTTCTCCTGCCGTTAGTCAGCTATATTTTATCAGATTATCCACTTTGTTTTTCTTAAAATCTGCTTAATATTACCTACTTTAAATATAAGCCAAAAAGCAGCCGTTCTGTTTTGAACTGCTGCTTTATATTTCATAGGTGTGTTTCATTTCCCTTTATTTCCGGTGATGCTCTGCCACATTCTGTGGATACCGTCTGTGAGCTCCTTCCCCTCCTTTGTGTTGATAGCAGGTTGATTGCCGGCTTTTCTGCTTATTGCCTTATAATCCTCATCAACAGACGATTTTGAGCCGGCAGCCTTGGCTTCATCCTTATCATTGCTATAATTTGAGCCGGCATCAGGTGTATCGTCTGCAAGCTTCACTTCACCCACTACACCATCTCCCAGGTCCTCGCCCTCAGCAAGTCCCAGTTTTCTGATATAATCCATATTTACCTTGATTTCAGTCTGTCTGTTTGCATAGATAGACTTCTCTTCATTGTCAATAGTACTCTCCTCTACAGGCTTACCTGCATTTTTCTGACGTTCTATCTCCTTATTTCTGTCATCGATAATCTTAAGATACTTCTCCGTATCGGACAAATCCTGAAGCTGTCCCTTGAGCTCATACTGGTTAGTTTTAACTATCTTCTCCTGCTCTGCAATCCTATCCTTCATATTCTTGCACAGCTTTTCAAGTGACTCGTTGGTATCATTGATAATATCACGCACTCTTGAAAGCGCCTCATCCGTATAGATAACCGATGCTGCATACACATCCTCAGCCTTTCTGCTTGCATCCCAGACTATCTGATCCCCCTTCTTTCTGAACTCTCTCTCTGCGTGATTGCGACTCTGCTCAGTAAGCTCATACTCATCCTGCATTGCATATATACACTTATTCAGCTCAGCAAGTAAATCTATCATTTGCTGCTTGTTTATGATCACCCTGCTCGGCTCCGGCTTATATGGCTCCGCCTTTGAAAGCATGATATGAATTTCTCTTAGTACCTTTTCTGTTTTATCGTTCGCATTCATTTTCTATTTCCTCGGATTTAAATTAACATTATAACTATTCAGGGTGGTTATGAATACTCACCACTTACCCATATTTTATATGAAAATCCGCTTCTCGTAAATAGCCAAATGAATAATAGTAGTTACTATAATTAAATCAATCCCGCTGCCGCATTTCTCAGTTCGTCTGCCGCATGCTTTATCTCGGCAGCCTGCTCTTCGCTCACATTTCCGGGCTTTGTCCTTGAAATAAGCTTCTTCACATATGAAAGTGACGATTTCACTCTCTTTTTCTGTGCGCTGTCCATAGCCTTTCTTTTTTCCTTGTCAGCCATAACATTTTCCACCTGTCGCACAAGCGTATCAGCCTCACTTCTTGCATCAATATAAGCCTTTCTCTGTCCGTCTGTTGCCTCATACTCCTGTGCCTCGCGGATTGCCTGCTCAATCTCAGAATCAGACAAATTTGAGCTTGCGGTAATCGTAATCTCCTGATGCTTTCCTGTGCCCAGGTCCTTTGCAGAAACCTGCACAATGCCTCTATCTGCGGCACACCTGCCGGAGCCGGCTTGATGCCCTTTAGCCTGAAGTTTCCAATCAGCTTATTGTCCCTTGCAAATTGCCTCTCACCCTGCAGTACCTTTATATCCACAGAGGTCTGGAAGCTTCCAGCAGTTGTAAAAATCTGGCTGTATCTCGTAGGAATAGTCGTATTTCTGTCAATAATTTTGGTTGAGACACCACCAACTGTCTCAATTCCGAGTGAAAGCGGTGTGACATCCATCAGTATAATCTCTGCCGCACTGCTGCCTGCGACAATTGCTCCACCGAGCTTGCCACCCTGTACTGCTGCACCGAGTGCCACGCACTCGTCAGGATTCAGGTTGTGTGAAGGCTCTTTTCCTGTAATTCTTCTGACCTCATCAACAACAGCCGGCACACGTGTCGAGCCTCCTACCAACAGCACCATTCCAAGCTCTGCTGCAGAAATCCCTGCATCTGAAAGTGCCTGATTTACCGGAATGGCCGTTCTCTCCACCAGATCCTTTGTTATCTCATTAAACTCAGCCCTTGTGAGGTTCATCTCCATGTGGACCGGCTGTCCCTTTACAGTGGTGATAAATGGCAGGTTGATAGTGGTTGAGGTTGAGGATGAAAGCACCTTTTTTGCCTTCTCAGCCTCCTCCCTGACACGCTGCATAGCAGTATTATCCTTTCTCAGATCCACATTCTGCTGTCTGTAAAACTCTGTGACAAGATAATTCGTGATTCTCTCATCAAAATCATCTCCACCCAGATGATTATCACCGGCTGTGGCAAGCACCTCTATCAGATTGTCCCCTATTTCGATAACAGACACATCGAAGGTTCCTCCTCCGAGGTCGTAGACAAGAATTTTCTGCTGCTGTCCGTGGTCCAGTCCGTATGCGAGTGCCGCAGAGGTTGGCTCATTTATGATTCGAAGCACATTAAGCCCCGCAATCCTTCCTGCATCCTTAGTTGCCTGCCTCTGCGCATCCGAAAAATATGCAGGAACTGTGATTACAGCGTCTGCCACTGCCTCTCCAATATAGTCCTCTGCATCCTTTTTCAGCTTTCTGAGAATCATAGAAGAAATCTCAGGAGCTGAATACAGCTTTCCATCCACCTTTGCCCTGAAATCGCTTCCCATCTGTCTCTTTATTGAGAAAAATGTCCTATCCACATTGACTGCTGCCTGCCTCTTTGCAGCCTCTCCCACCAGTCGCTCTCCATTTTTTGTAAAAGCCACTACAGACGGAGTGGTTCTCTGACCCTCGCTGTTAGTTATAACTACCGGCTGATTGTTCTCCAATACTGCCACACAGCTGTTTGTTGTTCCTAAATCTATACCTATAACCTTGCCCATGATTTTCCTCACTGTTTTTTATATTTAAGTCTCATAAATAATTGCTTTTTATGACTTATTATTTCATCCTAATACTACTTTATGCTTCGAAAATTCACTCGTCAAGGCATGAGGCTGTTATTTCAGAGAATGTTTATACTTTTAATTTTTAATACACAACATAACAACAAAGACACCGCCGAAGCAGTGCCTTTGCTGATTAGTTTATAGATTGGATTAAATGATAATTGAGGATTGCTTATTCACTTACTTTCTTTTTGAGTAATCCGAGTAATCCACATGCAATGAAAGATCCGATTACCAATGCTACCAGATACATTAACGGATTTCCGATTGTAGGAACTACAAAGATTCCTCCGTGAGGTGCCATGAGTGTACATCCAAATGCCATTGAAAGTCCACCTGCCACTGCTGAACCGACTACACATGCCGGAAGGACATGAAGCGGATCAGATGCTGCGAATGGGATTGCACCCTCTGTGATAAATGATAATCCCATGATAAAGTTTGTAGGTCCTGCCTTTCTCTCCTCTGCTGTGAACTTGTTCTTGAAGAAGATTGTTGCAAGAGCGATTGCGATTGGTGGAACCATACCGCCAATCATAACTGCTGCCATAATATTGTAGTTTCCGGCAGCGATTGAAGCTGTACCAAATACATAAGCGGCTTTGTTTACAGGGCCACCCATATCTACCGACATCATTCCTCCGAGAAGTATTCCGAGTACTACTGCGCTTGCACCGTTAAGTCCATTAAGACCATTGTTGATAGCTGTATTTAAAGCTCCGATTGGAGGCTCAACTACAAACTGCATTATAACGCCTACCAGGAATATACCAAGCAGTGGATAAAGCAGAACCGGCTTCATACCATCAAGACTCTCCGGAAGTTTAGAAAATACCTTCTTTAGGAGGAGCACAATATATCCTGCTACGAAACCTGCTACAAGTGCTCCAAGGAAGCCTGATGTACCGTTTGCTGCGATTGAACCGCCTACAAAACCAACTGCAAGACCCGGACGGTCAGCAATACTCATAGCTATAAAGCCTGCAAGGATTGGAAGCATAAATCCAAATGCTGTTCCACCGATTCCCTTAAACAGTGCTGCGGCCTGTGTAATAGTACCGAAATTTGCTCTCTGGTCAGCCGGCAGTGAATTAAGGTCAACACTGAATCCATCTATAAGGAATGCGATTGCGATAAGGATACCACCACCAACTACGAATGGAAGCATATGTGAAACACCATTCATCAGATGCTTATAAATCTGATGTCCAACGCTCTCCTTTCCACCAACTGATGAATGTGAAGCCTCCTTTTTACCTGATGCCTTAAATACAGGAGCATCACCGGCAGCAATTCTCTTTATGAGCTCTTCTGCCTTATTGATTCCGTCAGAAACCTGACACTCAATAACCTTCTTTCCGTCAAAGCGGTCTGTAGGTACATTTGTATCACAGGCAACTATAACTCCTGCAGCCTTTGCAATCTCATCATCTGTGAGCACATTTTTGGCTCCGCCTGAGCCTCTTGTCTCAACCTTTACCTGATATCCAAGCTCCTTGGCTTTTTTTTCGATAGCCTCAGCAGCCATATAAGTATGGGCAATTCCTGTAGGACAGGCTGTAACTGCAACGATAAATACATCGTCCTTCTTCACCTCAACAGGCTCTTTCGCCTTTGCCTCTTTGGCAGCCTCTTTCTCATCCTTTGCTTTTTCAGCGCTATCGATGATATTTAAAAACTCATCAACTGAACCGGCATTGATAAGAGAATTTGTAAACTGCTCGTCCATCAGCATAACAGAGAGCTTGCTAAGCACCTGAAGATGCACATTATCCTCTGTGTTTGGTGCAGCTATAAGGAAAATAATCTTTGCAGGTGTACCATCGAGTGATTCAAAGTCAACCCCATCCTTTACAACCATTGCCGCAAGACCTGCTTTAGTAACAGCATCAGACTTGCAATGAGGAATTGCTATACCCATTCCAATTCCTGTTGTGCCTTCCTCCTCTCTTGCAAAAACACCCTTGCGATACTTCTCCACATCGGCTATTTTGCCACTTTTTGCCATCAAATCAATAGACTGATTCAATGCTTCGGTTTTTCCGGCAGGCGTACCATTTAAATTGATACTCTCAGCTGCCAATAAATCCCTGATTGTCATACATCATTCCTCCTAATAGAATATATTAATTATTTATATCAACCTTTTTGATACCGTTTGTTTAATTGGAAGCACTGTCCCATTTATCAATAAGTGCTTCAACCTCAGGCTTTGTAGCAAGCTCCTCAGAAAATGCACTTGCACTTCCTGTACATACTCCATAAATAAATGCCTGCTTATAATCATTTGATTTGAGGTATCCGTAAACAAATCCGGCTACCATCGAATCACCTGCGCCTACAGAGTTTTTGAGCTTTCCCTTAGGAGCCTGTGCCTTAAATTCCTGTCCATCCTCGGTCACAAGCACCGCTCCGTCACCTGCCATAGAAACAAGCACGTTTCTTGCGCCCTGCTCCTGAAGCTTCTTTGCATATTTTATCACATCGTCCTTGTCTGTAATCTCAACCCCGAATATCTCACCAAGTTCATGATTGTTTGGTTTGATAAGGAATGGCTTATACGCAAGCACATTTGTGAGCAGATTTCTTGTCGCATCAACCACTATATTTATTCCGCGGCCCTCAAGATGCTTCATGATATCCATATACATTGATGAAGGCATAACATCAGGAATACTTCCTGCGAGCACAAGCACATCAGACTCCTTTAAGCAGTCTAGCTTCTCATAAAGCTTTTTAATGTTGTCCTCAGTGATTACCGGTCCCTGACCATTAATCTCAGATTCCTCATTTGAGCGAAGCTTCACGTTGATACGTGAAATACCATCCTCCACCTCTATAAAATCAGTATTAACTCCTTTTTCTCCTAAAAGTCTTTTAATTTCATTTCCTGTAAAACCCGCTGTAAAACCAAGTGAAGTATTGCTCATTCCAAGATTCTTAAGAACCATGGAAACATTGATGCCCTTACCACCTGCAAAAATCTTCTCTCCAGTCGTTCTATTGACTACCCCTGTCTTAAAATCTGTTACATCGACTATATAATCTAATGATGGATTAAAAGTAACTGTATAAATCATGTTAGACCTCCTTAATATTTTTATATTTCTTATAGTTGTCATTGCTTAGTGCATTTGTAACAATTACAGCATCTTCAAAATCAGCAAACTTGATACTTGATACCTGTGAAAACTTACTGTCATCCGCAAGAATGTATTTCTCCTTGCTATTCTCCATGGATTTCTTTTTAACCATGGCCTCCTTTATCTCAGGAGTCGTAAATCCATTCTTCACAGTAATTCCGTTGGTTCCCCAGAAGCCCTTCGTAAAATTGTATTTATCAAGCGTCACAACGGCCTCATCTCCGACAATAGCCTCAGTAGTAGACTTGAACTCGCCACCCAGAATATATACTGTATATCCCCTATCGGAAATTCTCTTGGCATTAGTCAGAGAGTTTGTAACAAAAACCACATTCTTTGCAGTAATATAATCAATCATGACTGCCGTTGTAGTACCGGCATCTATATAAACAAAATCATTATCCACAATAAGTGATGCCGCATATCTGGCAATCTGTTCCTTTTCGCTGCGATTCTGCTTAAGCCTGTTGATAACCTTCTCATCCTGAGTATGGATATTCGTATTATTTGCAATCGCACCACCGTGTACCTTGGTGAGATACCCCTTCTTATCCATTGCAACAAGATCACGCCTGATTGTCGACTCAGAGATTTCAAGCTCATCCATAAGCTGCTGTACAGTCACACTTCCCATCGAATCTAATATATCGAGTATTTTTTTGCATCTATCTTCCGCCAGCATCTAATCCCCCCTGTTTATCAAACTATTCAAAGACTTATTTTATAAGCCATTTATTTAATGCTCATTTTCAAATTACTGTATTAAACATTTCAATATTCATTTAACTTGTAGTATAATTATATTTTCATAATCCGTCATTGTCAATCATAATCCGTCATTTATATTCACAAATAATCACACTAAAAATTGTTAAAAATTTATAAAGCAAGTTTTATAATTGTGCAATATATGCAAATGCAACATTCATTTTTGTGCAGAATATACTATATATATCATTAATACTTGCCTAATTACTATTTTTAGAATCTTTTCTATTACTAATTTATAATTAACATTAATAGTTCAAATTGACTAATTTTTATTTTGCATCAATCTAACTTTGACTGATTTTGACTGTTTCATTTTTAATTTAGT
>OGHQ01000483.1_pt1 | contig 12116 bp, 13 predicted proteins | sample 1571561 | NCBI WGS metagenome assembly OGHQ01 (sample SAMEA2581941, study PRJEB24529) | metagenome | biome: Human gut stool | place: China | collected 2011
CTTACGGAAACGGCACCTCGCGCACGTCGTCCGGGTCGATGCCCGCTTTGCGCTGTTCTTCAAAAACAGCATCGATCAGCTCGTCCAGATCTTCCAGACGGGACAGGGTGCAGCAGCAGCGGCGGAGGGCGGCAGCGCCCTTGAGACCCTTCATATAGTGCATGGTCTGGGCGCGGGCCTGAGGCATGGCGGTGTATTCGCCCTTCTGCTCCACCATCTCTTCCACCTGACGGCGGAGAGCGTTCATCCGGGCCTGCAGGTTCGGCTCCTTGGGAGTCGGCAGGCCCTCGATGGCGGCGTTCACCCGCTCGAACAGCCACGGGTCGCCCAGCGCAGCACGGGCGATCATGACGCCGTCGCAGCCGGTATGCTGCATCATCTCCACGGCGTCTTCCGCCGTGTGGATGTCGCCGTTGCCCAGCACAGGCACCTTCACCGCCGCCTTGACCTTGGCGATGATGTCCGGGTCGATGCCCGGGGTGTACATCTGCTCCCGAGTGCGGGCGTGGACGGCGATGAGTTCAGCCCCCGCCTGCTCGCAGGCTTTGGCGCACTCCACCGCCGTGATGTGGTCGGCGTCCCAGCCTTTCCGCATCTTGACCGTCACCGGGCGGGTGGTGTGGGCCTTGACCTGCTCGACGATGCGGCCGCAGAGGTCGGGGTCCAGCATCAGCTTGCTGCCCGCGCCGCCCGAGACGATCTTCGGGGCCGGGCAGCCCATGTTGATGTCCAGAAAGTCGAACTGATATTCTTCTATGGCCGCTGCGGCCTCGCCCATGATCTGGGGCACCTCGCCGAAGATCTGCACGCCGTAGGGTGCGCCGTTGGGTTCGGCTTTGAGCAGGCTGACCGTTTTGTGGTCGTGGTAGACCAGCGCCCGGCTGGACACCATCTCGCTGACCGTAAAGCCTGCGCCGTGCTGGGCCATCAGCCGGCGGCAGGGCGCGTCCGTAAAGCCCGCCATCGGGCCAAAAACTGCCCGGTGGGGCAGGGTGATATTTCCGATTTTCAGAGAATCCATCTTATCCCTCGTTTTGCTTGACAATGGCTTGCAAAAGCTCTATACTATAAACAAGAAAGGCACTGTCTGCGAATGGTCAGCGTCCTTCCGGCTTTAGATCAAAAGAAATGACCGCAGCTTGTCAGGGCGTGGCGGTCATTTCTTTTTGCTGTTGGAAATCGTCCATGTAATCTGAAACGTGACAAAAATCGCTCCGCCGATAATGGCGAGCAACTGAAGCACTTCGCTCAGCGTCATAGCACATCCCCCCTTTCGCACCATGCGTCAGGGGATAGCAAAAAGTTCACCTCCCCGGCGCAGGGCCGGAAGGGCGTGACCACCTACATTGCAGACAGTACCTTGCTGCATCGGCAGCACCTATAGAATATCATATTTCCCGCACGAATACAACACCCCGGCTGCCTACAGGCCGGGGTGTTCGTCTTGTCTATTGCAATTTCTCCTGCTATACTTAGGGCAAAGGAGCGGCGGGCGGAGCCCCGCCGGAGAAATGGCTATGGAGTATCGTGATTGGACGAAAAAAGACGGCAGCGGGCGGGACATCTCCACCTCGCTGCTGGGCTACGGGTGTATGCGCTTTCCCACCCTGCCGGATGGCCGCATCGACGAAGTGCGGGCCGAAAAGCTGTTGAACACGGCCCGGGAGGCGGGCGTCAACTACTTTGACACCGCTTTCCCCTACCACGGCGGTGAGAGCGAACCTTTCGTGGGCCGGGTCATTGCCAAGTGGCCTCGGGAGAGCTTCTACCTCGCCACCAAGCTGCCTCTGTGGAGCTGCAAGACCCTCGACGAGGCCAAAGACATCTTTGAGAAGCAGTTCGAGCGGCTGGGCGTGGACTACATCGACTTCTATCTGCTGCATTCCCTGCACAAAGCCCGCTACGATGCGGCCAAAGAGATGGGCATTGTGGACTGGCTCTGGGAGCAGAAGGCCGCCGGGCGCATCCGGAATTTTGGCTTTTCCTGCCACGACAACGCGGCGGGCTTCGAACATATCCTGCGCGACCAGCCGTGGGACTTCTGCCAGCTGCAGTACAACTACCTCGACACCGACGACCGTGCCGAGGAGATCGCAGGAGACCGGGGCTATGCTCTTACCGAAGAACTGAATGTTCCCCTCATCATCATGGAGCCCATCAAGGGCGGTACGCTGGCACAGCTGCCTCCGGACGCTGCCGCGCCGCTGAATGCACTGGACGCCGACGCCAGCGCGGCCTCGTGGGCGCTGCGCTGGGTGGCCAGCCACAAAAATGTGAAGGTCGTCCTCTCCGGCATGAGCGCAGAAGACCAGCTGGACGACAACCTCGCCACCTTCGGAGATTTCCGCCCCATGACCGACGCCGAGAACGCCGCCATCCGGCAGACTGCCGACGTCCTGCGCAGCCACATCAAAATCGGCTGCACCGGCTGCCGCTACTGTATGCCCTGCCCCATGGGCGTGGACATTCCGGACAATTTCAGCATCTGGAACAAGCTCGGGATGTTCGGCAATAAGGACGCCATCCGCCAGCAGTGGACAGCCCGCTTCCCGGATGCCGAAAAGGCCATTCACTGCGTCCGCTGCGGCAAGTGTGAGGCCGTCTGCCCCCAGCATCTGCCGATTCGGGACTCTCTTGCAAAGCTCCAGACGGAACTGGACAATTTATAATGAGTGAAAGCGGGCGCTCCTCTGTCTCTCCGGACAGGTGGAGCGCCCGCTTTTTGTTTAACCTACGTTGATGTGCCCCACCGGGAGAACTTTGCGCTTGTTGTCGTCGGGCTTTGCCGTCAGGCTGATCGCCAGCGACACCGGGCCGACGCGGCCCATGAACATACAGGCCATATACAGCAGCTTCGCGCCGGTGTTCAGCTGCCCAGTGACACCCACCGACAGGCCCACCGTACCGAACGCCGAGCAGGACTCGAAGATGCAGTCGATGACCGACACCGTCTCTGCGGTGTTGTAGTACACCACGACGGCAGAGCCGAACGCCGCCACCGCGCCGATGACGATGATGGTCAGAGCGCGGTAGACCGTCTTGGACTCGATGTGGTGGCCGCCGATGACGCAGTCGTCGCGGCCCTGCGCCACGCTGCGAATGGTCAGGATGAGCACCGCGAAGGTCGTCACCTTGACGCCGCCGCCCGTCGAACCAGGGGCCGCACCGATGAACTGCAGCACGCTCATCAGCAGCTTGCTGATGGGGCTGCAGGCCGCGAGGTCGATGGTGTTCATACCCGCAGTACGGGTGGATACCGACTGGAACAGCGCCGCCATTATCTTGCCCGGGACGGACAGGCCGCCTATCGTCCTGGGGTTGGACCACTCGAGCAGGGCCAGCAGCACCGCGCCGCCCACCCAGAAGATGACCGAGAACTGCAGCACGACTTTCGCGTGGAGGGAGAGCCGCCGCTTTTTGCGGTACTCCGCCAGCTCCACCCAGACCATGAAGCCCAGACCACCGGCCATGATCATGAACATGATGACAGCCTGCACATAGTAGTTGTTGACGTACGGCACCAGCGAGGAGTAGGCGCCAAACCGTCCGAAGAGGTCAAAGCCTGCGTTGCAGAAAGCCGAGATGGCCGTGAACACGCTGACCCACACACCTTCTGCGCCGAACTGCGGCACGAATGCGAAGAGCAGCAGCACGATGCCCACGGCCTCGAAAGCCGCCGCCAGCTTGATGACGATCTTCAGCACCTCAGTGGCCTTGGACAGGCCGTCTGCCGAAACGCTCTCGCCCAGCAGCCGCAGGTCGCGGAATCCCATCCGCCGCCGGGCCGCCAGCGCGAAGAAGCTGGTGAGGGTGACAAGGCCGAGGCCGCCCACCTGAATGAGCATCAGGATGATTATCTGCCCGAACAGCGAAAACTGACTCCATGTATCCCGCACGACGAGGCCCGTCACGCAGGTGGCACTGGTGGCGGTGAACATGGCGTCGATGACGCCCAGCCGCCCCGTCCTGCTGGAAATGGGCAGGGTGAGCAACAGCGTACCCACCGCGATGACCAGCAGAAAGCTGATGCAGATAGTCTGCGTCGCACTGCTGCCCGACAGCCATCCCTTGTTGGGTCGGCGTGTCCGCTTTTTGGTTTTGTTTTTTCCCATTGCAACCTCCCGGGGCTCCCCCGGCCAGCGGCCAGAGGGGCGAGTCGTTCTGCCGCCCCTGCGCAAAGTTTCCCGGCGCAGGAGCCTCTCTTTATAGGATACACCTTTTTTCTCTCCGATTCAACTTGATTTTGTGCGCTGTTTGCGGTATCATATCTGTAATGCGTCTCAGTAGCTCAGTTGGATAGAGCGTCCCCCTCCTAAGGGGAAGGCCGCAGGTTCGACTCCTGTCTGGGACATCCCTTTAAGAAAATGCGAAGGTCATCTTTCCATGTGAAAGACGATCTTCGCATTTTTCATTTTGAACCTATCACCAAAATCAGCCAGCGAATGCCATTAGCAGAATTTTCGGTTTCAGCTAATAAAATCAGGCTTCCAGCTAATGAAGCCCCATAAAGCACCTTTTGAACTCTGTTTTCCGGCTCTCTGCTAAAATTGGCAGCCGCTTTCCTGTAAATCCATGTAAATACAAGATAAACTGTGTAAATCTATTTTTCACATTCCTGCCAAAAACCGTGCAAAACACTTTTCTCCATACATAGCGCGTTCACTCGCTGTTCTCTCGGAACAGAAAGAGGAACGCGCTTTTTTGTTTTCGGGCTGAACTTCCCGAATCCATCAAAGGAGGGTTTACCAATGAAAAAAGTTCTGACCGTCACGATGGACGGTATCCGCTACCATGCTTCCCGCCCGGCAGATTGCCGGCACTGCTTCTTCTGGAAGAACCGAAAGAAGGGCTGCGTTCTCGGCAAAGAGAACTGCTACTATCTGATCGAGCCGCCCAAAGGCCCCAGCAAGTGCGAAGGGTGCCCCTACAAGCGGGCAAAGCCCTGTGTGCTGGTTCCCTGCTACAAAGACCTGATGGCACCGCTGGAGAAACGAGGTGATGCCAAGTGAGCCACAAGCGAAACGAAGCTCTGCGCCATGTTCAGCACTCCATGCACCATGTGATCGCCGCTGGAGAAGGTTCCGACCGTGCCCCGGACAGCTGCAAGCTGTGCCCGTACTACCGACCCGATTTCAAGTTCCGCACCTGCCTGTATGCCCACTGCCCTTATAAGAAGCAGGTCAATGTATTCCGTTCCACACCTGAAAAATGGGATATTCTCTATGCCCGAAAAAAAGCCGACAAGAACCGCAGACCTTGATTACTTCTATGGGCAGTCCAGCGAGCTGTTCTCCTTCTATCGGATTCCCAAGCTGTTGTTTCAGGATAGCCGCTTCCAACCGCTTTCCACAGATGCCAAAACCCTGTACGGTATCCTGCTGGACCGCATGAGCCTTTCAGCCCGGAATGGTTGGTTGGACAAAGCTGGGCGGGTGTTCATCATCTATACTGTGCAGGAGGTGCAGGATTCATTGGGCTGTGCCGATAAAAAGGCCACCAAGCTGCTACGAGAACTGGAAGAGTACGGCCTGATCGAACGCAAACGGAGGGGGCTGGGCAAGCCCGATCTCATCTATGTAAAGAATTTTTCGTCAATATCGTCAGAAATGCGCATCCAGAATCGTGATTTTCACGATTCTGGAGGCTTCAAAAACGCAAGTCAAGACCCTTCAAAATCACGATGTAATAAGACTAAAGAGAATGATACTGAAATGAGTGAGACTGATCCCTTCTATTCTGAAGAATCGGATGAGATGAGCAAACGCACCCAACTGGAAGAATTTTTTTCTCAGTCTTTAGAGGTGGAACTTCTGCTCCGGCTTTGCCCGGACGATGAGGACACCATCTATCAAATCGTGGATTTACTGGTAGACACCTGTGCCACCAAACGCAAGATGCTGCAAATCGCCGGGGACGATAAGCCCGCCGAGGTGGTACGCAGCCGGTTTATGAAGCTGAACGCTGACCATATCCGCTTTGTGCTGAAGTGCCTTGCAGAGAACAGCAGCCCAATCCGTAACATGAAACAATATCTGCTCGCTTCTCTGTACAACGCACCCACCACCATGCAGCTTTCCTACCAGAACCAAACCAACCACGACTTAGCGAATCGGAGGTGATGAAAATTTCAAAGAAAGCAACCACGATTGCCATCGTCAATCAGAAAGGCGGCACCGGCAAGACCACCACTGCCTTCGGGTACGACTTCAGATAGCCCTCAAGCCACTCAATCGTAGTGACATCAAGGTGGTTGGTCGGCTCGTCCAAAAGCAGTATGTCAGGCTTTGACAAAAGCAGCTTTATGAATGCTATCTTGGTCTGCTGACCTCCGGAAAAGTCACGGATTGGCTTTTTGCGCTCATCATCTGAGAAGCCAAACTTGCGGATCATGACCTCATATTCCTTCTCATAATAGTAGCCGCCATCATCCTTGAAGGCCTCCTCCATCGCGGTATATCTGGCTACCTTTTCATCGGAATAATCATGCTCGAGTTCTGCCGCCGCGCGCGCAAGCTCTGCCTTTCGCTCGTCCATTTTCACGAAGCATTTGCGCACCTCCTGCTCGAGTGTCACATCAGGATCATCAAACGCAATCTGCTTCAGATACCCTATCTCCGGGTTTCCTGCCTTTGCAATAAAGGCGCTCTCATCGCTGTCGAACTTCTCCATCTCAACCTCGCCTGAAATGAGCTTTAAAAGTGTTGTCTTGCCACAGCCGTTTCTGCCGACTATCGCTATCTTTTCTGTGTTTCTGATTTCAAAATCTATACTATGTAAAATGACGTCGTCGCCAAATGCGACAGCGCCATTACTTATCTGGTAGAGCATATACTATCCTTTCATGCTTATGCCTGCTGCTTAATTGTTAGCCATAATGTAGTTGACAAACTGTGTTGCAGTACGTCCTGAAATACCACCATGGCTGAGCTCCCACTTGTTTGCCTCCCTGCACAGCTCCTCGTCTGAAAGTGTGCAGCCGCTCTTTCTCGCAAGCTCTGTCACGATGTTGAAGAACTCCTTCTGCGATGGCTTTGAGTAGCTGATCGTCACACCAAAACGGTTTACAAGTGACAGCTTCTCCTCAACCGTATCGGAGTGGTGCTTGTCATTGCTGTTGTCCTGGTCATTACGGTCATTCCATGTCTCCTTGATCAGGTGACGGCGGTTAGAGGTCGCATAAATCAGTATGTTGTCAGGCTTTGTCTCCACACCGCCCTCGATAACTGCCTTTAGGAACTTGTACTCAATCTCATGCTCCTCGAATGAGAGGTCATCCATATATATGATAAATCTGTAGTTTCTGTTTTTGATTGCTGCGATAATCTTTGACAGATATTTAAACTGATGCTTGTATATCTCAATCATGCGCAGTCCGTCATCATAATACTGATTGACAATGGCCTTGATGCTTGTTGATTTTCCGGTTCCGCTGTCTCCGAAAAGCAGCACATTGTTGGCCTTTTTGCCCTGTACAAAGGCCTCTGTATTGTCTGTGAGCTTTTTCTTCTGGATTTCATAACCGATCAGGTCATCGAGCATGACTGCATCCATATTGTTGATTGGCATGAAGGAGAAGCCACCGTCCAGATGCTCCTCAATCCTGAAGGCCTTGTTGAGACCAAACATGCCGACTCCGTATGCCTTGTAAAAGCCTGTCACCACATCAAAGAACTCCTGCTCGTCCTTAGCTGCCTCAAGCTTCTTGCTCAGCGCCCTTACCTTCTCGCTGACATTGTGATTGTACATAAGGTCTTTTTTCACAATGGCCCTGTAATTGCTGATCTGTGTGAAGCAGTCGATTCCAAGTGCTGACTCGATTGGCTTGAAATCATAATCGAAAAGCTTCTTAAAAATCCTGAAATCGTTTGCCACAAGCCCGTTTACGCTGCCATCACTGGCTCCGACCTTCTCACAGGTGATGGAAAACGGATTCTCACTCATCATAAGGAAGAAAGTGAGATAGTTGTGCCACAGATTGTCATCAAAACCATAGTCTGTCGCTACCTTTAGGATTCTCTTGACCTGTGTATTGATGTCGCGCACAAGCTCTGTCTTGTTGTACTCGCCCACCTCAAACTGCTCAAAGAGCTGGCCCAATTTATAAAGAATCTCGTCCTGAGATAAATCTCCGTACATAAGTAATTTTGATATTTCCTGATACATGGCTGTTCCTCCTGGTCTTGCCTTGTTTTCGCTGCTAACAAATTATTATAAACACTGCGCCTCGATTTTGCAAGAGCTTGTGTGCCCGGTATGGCGCAGGAGACGTAAAAAGGCGGAGCTAAAACTCCACCTTTATTGTTGTGCCACGCCCCACCTCGCTGTCGAGCGTAAGCCCTGCATCATGCAGCTCCACTATATGCTTTACTATCGCAAGCCCCAGCCCTGTGCCGCCGGTCTCCTTCGAGCGGCTCTTGTCCACTCTGTAGAAGCGCTCAAAGACCCGCTCCTGCTGGTCCTTTGGGATGCCTATGCCGTTGTCCTCGACCGTGAAAACTGTCTTGCCACCGAGCTTGTGTACCGTCACATTTACGGTGCCGCCCTCATTGTTGTAGCAGAGATTCTCAACGAGCTCCGTGAGAAGCTGCCTGTTGCCCCGCACCATACAGTCTGTACCGTCAAAATTGAGTGCTACGTTTCTCTGCTTGGCGTTCACCTGTAGATTTTCCATGCAGTCCTTGACCAGACCGTACAGATTAAGCTGTTCAAAGCCCTGCTGTGCCTCACTGGAATCAAGCTCCGAGAGCTTTATGATATCATTGATTAAGGAAAGCAGGCGCTGTGCATTTCTTCTGATTTCAATTGCAAAATGAATCTGCTGCTCCTTTTCGACCATGCCGTTTTCTATGAGCTCTGCGTAGCCGGAGATGGCTGTGAGCGGAGTCTTTAGCTCGTGTGACACATTGGCTGTAAAATCCTGTCTGCTCTTTGCCGCGGCAAGCACTCCCTCATGCTGTATCCTTATCGCGTTCATGAAAGGAACAAGCTCCTTGTACTCGGTCTTTTTCTGGATGACAGAGGCCTGCTCCAGGTTGCCTGCGAGTGTCTCGATTGGCTTCATGAGCTTTCTGGTCAGGCTCTTTGCGAGAACCACACATATTCCGGCTATGATAACCGTCACTATAAGCATGGCCGGTATATTGCTTGCAAACATGTTCCAGATACTTCTCGCCGCAATAGAGACACGCAGTACCGTTCCATCGTCGAGCCTTATGGCGTGATAGAAGGTATTGCTGTTCATGGTGGCTGAGGTTCTCACGCTGTCTCCCTCGCCTTTATCAAATGCAGATTCAACTTCCGGTCTGTCGCCATGGTTTCCGAGGCTTGTCACATCATTTTGATTGTCATACAGCACTGTGCCATCCTTGTCAATCCAGGTGACACGAATACCCTCCACGTCTATCTGCGGTATTTCATTTATATCCTGTTTTAGTATTCCGGTGCTTTCTATTGTCTCTGCCATGACCTGTAAGTCTTCCTTTACCTGCTTCTGGAAGAGGTAATAGTTGATTACTGTCATGGAAATCATTGTGGCAATTGCAACAAAAAGTGCTGTAGCTACCAGATAATAGTTAATCTTCTTTTTCATGCTGTACGCTCCGCTTGTGTATATCAGAAATCATAATAAACAGCTATTATTCTATAACATAGCCCACATTTCTGACTGTCTTTATCCTGCTGCCATAGTCGCCCAGCTTGTGGCGGAGTGTCTTTATGTGCATGTCCACTGTACGTGTCTCGCCCTCAAAGTCCGTATCCCAGACGCTTCTCATGATGACCTCCCTGGTCATGACTATGCCCTGACTGCCCATCAGAAGTCTTAAAAGCTCGTACTCCTTGTATGTCAGGTCAACCGGCTCATTGTTCACTGTAACCACATGGCGCTCATGGTCAATCACCAGATCATCCAGCTTTAAAAGCTTCGGCTCCTCCTTCGCTGTCCTCCTGAGCAGCGCCTTCACTCTGGTGATGAGCTCCATGATCGAGAAAGGCTTTTTAATGTAATCATCTGCGCCTCCATCGAGACCTTTTATCATATCCATCTCTGTGGTCTTGGCTGTGACCATTATAATAGGGATTTCCTGTGTGGCCGGACGTTTTCTGAGCTTTCTGACAATATCGTAGCCACTCTCATCCGGAAGCATCACATCAAGCAGTATAAGATCCGGTACAAGCTCATCCAGCTTCTTGTAAAATTCCTTTGCGTTTTCAAATGCACTGACGATGTAATTACTGTTTTTCAGAGCAATTGTCTCTATCTCACGTATGCTCTCGTCGTCCTCTACAATATAAATAAGTGCCATTGCTTTCTCCATTTCAAAAATCTTATGTAAAAAATTTACCTGTTCTTTACTTTCGATTATACATTAGTAATGTAAAACAGACGATGGTTTTATGTAAAATTTATGTAAAATCCATCGTCTGTATAAATTTCATGATTAAATGGTAAAAAGGTATCATCGATGCATGCCTGCTTGCAATTCGATGTATGCCTTTCATTTGTGTGTGATAATTAAATCATGACTTACGAACCTTGTCATCAAGCGCAAATTCAACCCACTCAGCAATATTTGTCGCATGGTCTCCAATACGCTCAAAGTATTTTGCAACCATGAGAAGATCCTCTGCCTGCTCACCATCCTCCGGATGCTCCCTGATAAAATCAATAAGCTCTGCCTTTACCTTATCGAAAAGCTCATCAACCACATCATCCTGCTTCATCACTACGTGAGCCTTGTCATTGTTCTTCTCAACATATGCCTCGATTGCCCTGATAAGCATAAGCATTGTCTCTGAAGCCATGCTCTTGACATGCTCTATATTGACCCTGTATGGCTTGTCACTGCTCATCAAAATGGTCATCTCGCTGATATCGGCCGCGTGGTCTCCAATACGCTCCATATCAGTAACCATCTTCATCGCTGCAGAAATTGTTCTAAGGTCTCTTGCTACAGGCTGCTGCTGCATGAGCAGATTAAAGCACAGGCTCTCTATCTTTTTCTGCTCTCTGTCTATCTCTGAATCGCCCTCCATGATGGCTTTGGCGCTATCGGCATCCTGATGTATAAATGCCTCGATTGCTTTCTGGATTGACTCCTCAATCATGCTTCCCATGTGCATCATTTCTTCATTCAGCTTCTTAAGCTGCTCGTCGAATTTCGATCTCATTAACCAAACCTCCCTGTGATGTAATCCTCTGTTCTCTTGTCCTGTGGATATGAGAAAATTGTCTTTGTGTCACCAAACTCAACCATATCTCCTACAAGGAAGAAGGCTGTATCGTCCGATACACGCACTGCCTGCTGCATGTTATGTGTTACAACTACAACTGTGTACTTTTTCTTTAAATCCTCCATGAGATCCTCTATCTTTGAAGTAGAGATAGGGTCGAGCGCTGATGTTGGCTCATCCATCAAAAGCACCTCTGGCTGTACGGCAAGTGCTCTCGCAATACACAGTCTCTGCTGCTGTCCACCAGAAAGTCCCATAGCAGATTTCTTTAATCTATCTTTAACTTCATTGAATATCGCAGCACCCTGAAGACTTTCCTCAACTATCTGGTCGAGTATCTTTTTATCCTTGATGCCATGCACTCTCGGGCCATATGCGATATTGTCATATATGCTCATCGGGAACGGATTTGGCTGCTGGAAAACCATGCCGACCTTTTTGCGAAGTACTGTTGTATCGACTGATGGTGCATATATATTCTCACCATCTATCTCTATGCTTCCCTCGATTCTGACGTTGTCAACCAGATCATTCATTCTGTTGATACATTTTAAAAATGTAGACTTACCACATCCTGACGGTCCGATCAGCGCTGTCACGCTGTTTTCTTTTATGTCCATATTGACACCATGCAGTGCATGATTCTGGCCATAATACAGATTCAGGTCGCGAACCTGAATTTTGATTTTTTTCTCCATTTGTATCTCCTGCAACATGTAATAAATTTCTTGTCTTCGAGAATACATTATATGGATGCTTTGTAAAATGCTCTATCAGATGTATGTAAAATCTATGTCAAATTTTTACACACATAAATTATTCGCACTGTTTGAATTTATTATTTGCATACACTATTTATACACTTAATAGTCGGCTTTATTAAA
>OGHQ01000486.1_pt1 | contig 12075 bp, 10 predicted proteins | sample 1571561 | NCBI WGS metagenome assembly OGHQ01 (sample SAMEA2581941, study PRJEB24529) | metagenome | biome: Human gut stool | place: China | collected 2011
AATAAGGCCGACAGGCCGACGACCGGAACTGGACAGCCTGCCTGTAAGATCATTCATAATTATGGAGGCAAAAATCATGAAAATGGCAAAGAAGTTTCTGGCCGTCGCCCTCGCCGGCGTTCTGGCACTGTCCGTTCTGACCGGCTGCGGCAATAGCGTCAAGAGCAAGGACATCGCTGATTCTCTGAACAAGATGGGCGTCAAGGTCGAGCTGAGCAAGGAAGTGGATGAGACTGCTGAGAAAACCCTGAAGGCTATCGAGACTATCATCGCTGCTGACTCCGCCAACAAGATCACTCTGGACAATGCTGTTGAGAAGGTCACCGGCAAGGTCATCAGTCAGGAGCACATCGACGACAACACCGATGCCGCTAATGCAGTCCAGAAGGCTCTGGGTGTGTTCGCCAACGGCTCTGATGCCGAGAAGGCAAATGTTGGCAAGCAGATTCGTGTTGCTCTGGTCAAGACCGAGAATGCCACGAAGAACGCAAACCTGCAGGCTGGCATTGTGAATGGCGCTCTGTTCGAGGCTCAGGCCGCTGTCGTTAACGACATGAATCATGAAGTTGCTGAGACCGGCAAGCTGGGCATTGCCAAGACGAGCGATGGCAAGTACATGCTGGTCGTCATCGTCAACGATGTGGTCGCAAAGACTGCAAACAACTAATTCCCGCTTCCCCATGTGAGGACTGCCGCAAGGCGGCATATACCCCATAAATAAAGATGATAACAAGCCCCGGAGTGGAAACACCCCGGGGCTTGTTGTTTTTTGTTTCTTTTTTGCGCAGCTCCGGCTTTATTGTATCCAACCTTCCATACGGAATCTTACAGGATATTAAGGAATTTCTTAACAAACCGTAACGCAAGGTGCTTCGGCGTTTAAGTTTGGGCCTGTATACTGGAACCATAACGAACGGGAATGATTCCGGAGGATAAAACGGAATGCATCCCCGGCAAGCGAAAAAAGGAAAGGAAGTACAAACCCATGAGTGATACGATCCTCGCTCTGCTCGGCTTTGCAACGGTGATCACGGTCATCGTGCTGCTGCTGCGCAATGTCACGGTCCCTGCACTGGCATTCGTCAGCGTCTCGACCATCACCGCAGCCATTCTGGTGGCTACCGGTGCTTTCACCCTGGATGAAATGGCCGGCTTTATCAAGGAGGGCGTCAAGGGCGTCCACGGTACGGCTGTCCTGTTCATCTTCTCCGTCCTGTTCTTCGGCGTCATGACCGATGCAGGCATGTTCGACAAGATCATCGGTGCGCTGATGAAGAAGGTCGGCAACAACGTCGTCGGCGTTGCTCTGATGACCTGCCTCATCGCCATCATCGGCCATCTGGACGGCGGCGGCGCTTCCACCTTCCTCATCACCATCCCCGCTATGCTGCCCGTCTACAAGCGCCTGCACATGCGCCGTGAGACCCTGCTGCTCATCTGCGTCACCGCAATGGGCGTCATGAACCTGATGCCCTGGGGCGGCCCCACCATGCGCGCCGCAAGCGTCATCGAGATGGAGCCCAACGACCTGTGGTTCCAGCTCATGCCCATGCAGATCGTCGGCCTGGTGCTGGCTGTCGGCACCGCCATCTTCTGGGGCCTGCAGGAGAAGAAGCGCATCGCAAAGCTCGGCGATGCCATCGCTGCTGAGGACGCCGGCAAGTACGACGACTCCGACGACGGCAAGAAGGACGAGACTCTGGCTCGTCCCCAGAACTTCATCTTCAACGTCATCCTGACTCTGGCCGTCATCATCGTGCTGGTCATGGACATCTTCCCCTCTTACTACGTCTTCATGGTCGGCTGCGCTCTGGGCATTCTGGTCAACTACCGCGGCAAGAAGCTGCACAACTCCATCATCAAGAGCCACGCTTCTGCTGGTCTGAGCATGGCTTCCACCATCCTGTGCGCCGGTGTCTTCCTCGGTGTCCTGAGCAAGAGCGGCATCATGGAGAAGATGGCAGTCGTCATGGCAAGCTTCATCCCGGCATCCATGGGCCGTTTCCTGCCCGTCATCATCGGCATCCTGAGCGTGCCTCTGGCTCTGCTGTTCGATACCGACTCCTACTTCTACGGCCTGCTGCCCGTTCTGGTCAGCGTTGGCAACCAGTTCGGCGTCAACCCGGCTCACATCGCCATCGCCATGGTCGTCTGCCGCAACTGCGCTACCTTCATCAGCCCGGTGGCTCCCGCTACCTATCTGGGCATCGGTCTGGCCGGTGTCGAGATCAAGGACCACATCAAGTACTGCTTCGGCTGGCAGTGGGGTGTTTCCATCGTCTGCCTCGTCGCTGGTCTGATTCTCGGCGTCATCCACTTCTGATAAACTGAGCTCCCGCCCGGCTGCCCTTCGTTGGACGGCCGGGCATTTTTGCAGGATACTTTTTACCACTTTTTTCCCAAGGAGGCTGCTGCAATGCGTGAGACCCCAGTCTGCACCGCGGCCGACGCCATCTACAAGCTGGCGGCGGGCAATCTGAAATACCTGAACGCAGAAAACGGGAGCGGCGATATTTCCCGCCGTATCCGGATGTCCACATGGGCGAAGGGCCAGTCGCCCTACGCCATCATCGTCACCTGTTCGGATTCCCGGGTCATCCCGGAGAACATCTTCTCGGCGGGCATCGGTGAGCTGTTCGTCATCCGGCTGGCGGGCAACATCATCGACGACCACCAGCTGGGCAGCATCGAGTACGCTGCCGGCCATCTGGGCTGTCGGCTGGTGGTGGTGCTGGGCCATACCCACTGCGGCGCGGTGGATGCCGCCATCAACTCCGAGCCGTCCGGCTATATCCGCTGCATCACGGACGAGATAAAAAAGGCCATCGGGGACGAGACCGACCCCTACAAGGCCAGCTGTCTCAATGTCCGGCACAGTGTGCAGGAGATCGAAAAGAGCCTGTGCATCCATGACATCAAGACGGAAACGGGCCTGCGGGTCGTCGGTGCGATGTACCACATCGAAGACGGCAGCGTCGAATTCCTGTAAGGAACTCCCAGCATTGCGGCGGAACGGCCCTTTCCCAGACCGGGAAAGGGCCGTTTCCTCTGTTTGACAATCCGGCCTCGTTCGCTTATACTGACAGCGGAAAAAGAAACCGACGGAGGGACGGAATATGGTACAGGTAGATTTGATCACAGGATTTCTCGGGGCAGGGAAGACCACCTTCCTGCGCCGATACGCGGCATGGTGGGCCGGGCAGGGCGTCAAAGTCTGTGTGCTGGAAAACGACTTCGGCGCGGTGAACGTGGACGCCATGCTGCTGCAGGACCTCGAGGCCCAGGGCGTGGAGCTGGAGACCATCAGCGGCGGCTGCGACTGCGACACCCACCAGCGCCGGATGCGGACAAAGCTCATCTCCATGGCCATGCGGGGCTTTGAGCGGGTCATCGTGGAGCCCAGCGGCATCTTTGACGTGGACGAGTTCTTCGACGTGCTGCGGGACGAGCCGCTGGACCGCTGGTATCAGCTGGGCAATGTCATCGCCATCGTGGATGCCCTTCTGCCGGAAGAACTTTCCCCGCAGGCAGAATATATCCTCGCTTCTGAGAGTGCGTGGGCGGGCAGTGTCCTCCTGAGCCGCTGTCAGCTGGCCTCTGACGCGCAGAAGCAGGGGGCAGAAGCCCATCTGGCCCGTGCGCTGGAAGCCTGCAAGTGCTCCCGGAAGTTTGGCCCGGAGGAGATCATTGCGAAGGACTGGGCCGATTTGACGACTGACGACATGGCCCGCATCGCAAAGTGCGGCTTCCGGCAGGCCAGCTGCGAAAAGCTCCACTTCGACGCGCACGATGCTTTCACCTCGGCCTACTTCCTCGAGCTGGGCCTGCCCCGCGCTCAGCTGGAAAAGAACATCCCGTCCCTCTTCACCGACCCCGCCTGCGGAAACGTCCTCCGGGTGAAAGGCTTCGTGGAGGACGATGGCCGGTGGTACGAGCTGAATGCTGCCGCCGCCGGTCTGACGGCGGCCCCCATCCCGCAGGGACAGCAGGTGCTCATCGTCATCGGCGAGGGGCTGGACAAGGCCCGGCTGGAAGGGGAGCGGTTGCGGGGAGTTTTCCACAAGGAAACAGATAATTGTGCAATATTGATTGCGCCGACCCTCCTGCAGCGTTATAATAGAGAAAAAGAAATCAGGAGGCCGTTTCATGAGCATTTCGACCACCCAAAAGCCGACTACCCGCCGCATCGTGGGGATGCTGGTGGGCATTGTCATTATTGGTCTGGGCATCGCCCTCTTCAAGCAGTCCCATCTCGGCAACGACTCCATCAGCGCGCTGAATATGCGCCTTGCCGAGCTGCTGGGCATCTCGCTGGGCGTGCAGAACGTCGCCACCAACATCCTCTTCTTTGCGCTGGAATTCTGGTTCGGGCGCAAGTACATCGGCCTTGGCACCTTCGTCAACGGCATCGGCATGGGGTTCATCATAACCTTCTTCTACGACCCCATTGCCGCGGCCTTCGGCCCGGCAGCGTCCCTGCCGGAACAGCTGGTGTGGGTGGTGCTGGCCGTCCTTGTGACGGCGCTGGGCGCGTCCCTCTACCAGACGGCTGACCTCGGCATTGCGCCCTACGATTACCTCTCGCTGGGTCTGCGGGACTACACGCACTTCCAGTACTTCGGCTGCCGCGTCTTCACCGACGCCTTCTGCGCCCTGCTCTGCTGGCTCCTGGGCGGTCTTGTGGGTCTGGGTACCCTCATCTGCGCGTTCTGCCTCGGACCCTTCATCCAGTTCTTCAACGGCCTCGTCTCCGAGCGGGTCCTGCAGTATAAGCCCGAAAAAGCATGAGCATAACAAAAAAGACATCTGCCGGCGGCAGATGTCTTTTTTGTATCTTACTCGAATTTGAACAGCGGCGTGCCGGTGGAGACGATGCCGCCCGCAGTGATATGGAGCTTTGGCAGGTCGTCGGCGTTGGTCACGATGACGGCGCTCTCGGTGGAGAGCCCGGCGGCGCGGATGGCGTCGAGGTCCACGTTCAGCAGGGGCGTTCCGGCTTTGACGGCCTGTCCTTCCCTGACCAGCGGGGTGAAGCCGCTGCCCCGCAGGGCGATGGTGTCCATCCCGATGTGGATGAGCAGCTCGATGCCCTCGGTGCTTTCCAGCCCCACAGCGTGGAGAGTGGGGACGATGGAAGTGACCTTCCCGTCGAAGGGAGCGTAGACTGTGCCGCCGGTGGGCTCGATGCCGCAGCCCGGGCCGAGGATGGCTGCGGCGAACGTCTCGTCCGGGAGCTGTTCCAGCGGGAGAACGATGCCGTCCATGGGGGCTTTGACGACCATCTTTTCACCGGAGAACCGCGTCTCTTCCGCAGTCTTTGCCCTGCCGCCGAAGAGCCTGTCAAAAAAGCCCATAGAGAAAACCTTCCTTCCACTCATGTTTCTTTCAAAGATAGCATACTGACGCCCCAAAAGCAACCGGCGTTTCGCATAAAATGGAGGGAAAAGTTTTGGCAGTTACATCAGAGCGATGAGCTGCTCGATCTCTTCCATCTTAGTGGCCCAGCTGGTGGCGATGCGGACGACGGTGTGGCTGTCGTCGAACTTCTCCCAGAAGCCGAACTTTGCCTTGCCTTCCAGCGCGGCCAGCTGGGTGTTTTCCAGCACGACGAAGAGCTGGTTGGTGGGGGAGTCCATAAAGAAGCGGTAGCCCTTTGCGGCGAGGCCCTTCTTGAGGGCGTTGGCCGTCTCGATGGCGTTGCGGCTGATGCGGGTGTAGAGGCCGTCGGTGAAGAGGACGTCGAACTGGATGCCCATGAGGCGGCCCTTGGCCAGCAGAGCGCCCTGCTGCTTGACCATGGTCATGAAGTGGGCCGGTGCGCCGTGGGGGAAGACCACGGCCTCGCCGCAGAGTGCGCCCACCTTGGTGCCGCCGATGTAGAAGACGTCGGTGAGCCTGGCGAGGTCGGCCAGGGTCACATCGGTGCCTTCGCTCACCAGCGCGTAGCCCAGACGTGCGCCGTCCACGAAGAGGGGCATATGGTAGGTGTGGCAGACGGCGGACAGGGCCTCGAGCTCAGCCTTGCTGTACAGGGTGCCGTACTCGGTGGGGTGGGAGATATACACCATGCCGGGGAAGACCATGTGGTCGTGGTTCGAGTCGGCGTAGAAGGTCTTGCAGAAATCCTCCACCGTGGAGGCGTCCAGCTTGCCGTTTTTCTGGGGCAGGCCGATGACCTTGTGGCCGGTGAACTCGATGGCACCCGCCTCATGACCGGCCACATGGCCGGTGGCGGCGGCGACGACGCCTTCCCAGCGGCGGAGCGTGGAGGCGATGACGATGGAGTTGGCCTGGGTGCCGCCGGAGATGAAGAAGACGTCTGCCTCGGGGCAGGCGCAGGCGGCGCGGATCTTCTCTTTTGCGCTGGCGCAGTAGGGGTCGGTGCCGTAGCCGGACACCTTCTCGAAGTTCGTTTCCGTCAGCTTCTGCAGGATGGCGGGATGCGCACCCTCGCAGTAGTCGTTCTCAAAATACAGCATATTCTTTCCCTTTCCTTTATTACGATAAAGAAGATGATTCTATTGTGAGCCAGGAATGTACGTTTGTCAACCCTTTGAAACCATGGAAAAATACCCACCCTTTGCTGTATCTTTAATTTATTTGTGGTATACTTTTACAGTGGGATTGGATATATATCAGGAGGGACAGCAAATGAAGCAGATGCTCCGGAAAAAGGACGTCTGGGTACTTTTGGCGGCGCTCATCGGGGCGTTCGCCTGTGTGACGCTCATCCAGTTTATCAGCGGCCGCATCGACGGTGTGGCCTCGATGGTGTTCCTGCTGGCGGTGTTTTTTGTTTCCATGTACACCGACGGCTACTGGTGGGGCGTGGCCGGTTCTGTCATCAGCGTGCTGGCGGTCAACTTCGCGTTCCGCACGCCCTACTTTGCCTTCAACTTCACCATCCCGGAGAACATCTTCTCCGGGATGGTGATGCTGGTAGTCTCCTTCATGACGAGCACCCTGACCACCCGCATCAAAAAGCAGGAGCAGCTGCGGATGGAGAGCGAGACGGAGAAGATGCGGGCCAACCTCCTGCGGGCTGTCTCCCACGACCTGCGCACCCCGCTGACGTCCATCTACGGGTCCTGCTCTACGGTCATCGACAACTACGACTCGCTGGGCCGGGAGCAGAAGATAAAGCTCCTTTCCGAGGCCTGTGCCGACGCCCAGTGGCTCAACCGGATGGTGGAGAATCTGCTCTCTGTCACCCGCATCGACGCCGACGGCGTCGCCATCCAGAAGACGCCCACCGTGCTGGAAGAGCTGGTGGATACGGTGCTGGTGCGGTTCCAGAAGCTCCACCCCGGCGTACCGGTGGAAGTAAAGCTTCCGGATGACTTCATCGTCATCCCGATGGACTCCATGCTCATCCAGCAGGTGCTGACGAACCTTTTGGAAAACGCGGTGCTCCACGCCAAGGAGATGACCCGCCTGACGCTGCGGGTGTTCACGCTGGGGCAGCGGGCGGTGTTCGAAATCATCGACAACGGCTGCGGCATCCCGAAAGAGCGGCTCAAGACCCTCTTCACCGGCACGACCCTGACGCAGGACACCTCGTCGGGCGGCAAGCACGGCATGGGCATCGGGCTGTCGGTGTGCGCGGCCATCATCAAAGCCCACGGCGGCGAGATAAAGGCCGAGAGCACGCCCGGCGAGGGTACGACCATCCGGTTCTGGCTGGAGACCGAAGAAGTGGATACGGAGGAAACAGAGGATGAGCAATAATAAATTCAAGGTACTTATCATCGAGGATGAGGCGAACATCTGCAGCTTCATCCAGACCCTGCTGGAGACCAACGGCTATCAGGCGCTGGTGGCCCAGACCTGCGTGATGGGCATGACCATGTTCATCTCCTATAACCCGGACCTCGTCATCCTGGACCTCGGCCTGCCCGACCGGGACGGTCTGGACGCCATCCGCTCCATCCGGCAGAAGTATCTGACCCCCATCATCGTCCTGTCGGCCCGCACCACCGAGCAGGATAAGATCGAGGCCCTCGACCTCGGTGCCAACGACTATATCACCAAGCCCTTCGGCACCGGTGAGCTGCTGGCCCGGGTGCGGGCTGCGCTGCGGGTGAACCGCTATGGCGGCGGCAGTCTGCCCGGCGGGGTGTTCAGCGCACAGGGCCTCACCATCAACTATGAGCGCCGCAAGGTGTTCGTGGACGGGCAGGAGGTGCGCCTGACCCAGACGGAATACAATATCGTGGCCTTTTTGTCCGAGCACGCCGGGCGCGTGATGACCTATGCGGCCATCGTCCGGGCCATCTGGGGCGACACGGACGCCAGCAGCACCAAGAAGCTGCAGGTGAATATGGCCAATATCCGCAAAAAGCTGGGCAGCCGCCCGGGCAGCAATACTTATATCCTCAACGAGCTTGGCGTGGGCTATCGGATGATAGAAGAAGACGCAAAGCCTCTGGAACCTGCGGAGGAGACGAAATGACACTGGCGCTGAGCCTGTTTGTCCTGTTTTATATTTTGATGCTGGCGGTGCAGCAGTACCGCCCCTGGGTCGCGCTGGGCGGGGCCGGGGCGTTCCTGCTGCTGGGAAAGCTGGACGTGTATGATTTCACGCTGGCGGACGCCGCCCGGGCCGTAGACTTCAATGTCCTGCTGATGATGGCGGGAATGATGGGTACGGTCTTTCTTTTTATCCAGAGCAAGATGCCCGCCCGGCTGGCTGAGGAGCTCATTGCCCATGTGCCGGATGTCCGGTGGGCCGTGTCGGTGCTGGCGCTGCTGGCGGGGTTCATCAGTGCCTTTGTGGACAATGTGGCCACCGTGCTGATGGTGGCTCCGGTAGGGCTTGCCATCGCCCGGCGGCTGAAACGATCGCCGGTGCCGGTGCTCATCGCCATTGCGGTGTCGTCCAATTTACAGGGCGCGGCAACGCTGGTGGGGGACACCACGAGCATCCTGCTGGGCGGCTTTGCGGGGATGAATTTCTTCGACTTCTTCTGGATGGAGGGCCGGCCCGGCATCTTCTGGAGCGTGGAGCTGGGAGCGCTGGCCTCACTGGGGGTGCTGTTCTGGCTGTTCCGGGACCAGCGCCAGCCCGTCCATGTCACGGTGGAAACGGAGGTGGAGGACGATGTCCCCACGGCGCTTCTACTGCTGACGGTAGGTCTGCTCATCGCGGCGTCCTTCCTGCCTGAGCCCTCTGGCGGCGTGCTGCATCTGCTCTATACCTTGCGCAGCGGGCTCGTCTGCATGGGGCTGTGCCTCTTCGGTGCCGCCCGCGCCTGCTGGCGCAGCCGCTCCCTGAGGCCGCTGGCCGAGACGTTCCGGGCGCTGGACTATGACACCCTGCTGCTGCTCTTCAGCCTCTTTATTCTGCTGGAAGGGGTGAGCAGGGCGGGCGTCATCGACGCGGCGGCGCAGCTGTTCCACTCCGCAGCCGGAGACGAGCCGCTGCATCTTTACCTGCTGCTGGTGGCCGCGTCGGTGGGGCTGTCGGCCTTCATCGACAACATCCCCTATGTGGCGGCCATGCTGCCGGTGGTGCAGGGCGTCGCCGCCCTCATGAACGGCGGCGCGGGCATTGAGCCGGAGCTGTTCTACTTCGGTCTGCTTACCGGCGCGACACTGGGCGGCAACCTGACCCCCATCGGCGCGTCGGCCAACATCGCGGCCATCGGTATTCTCCGCAAGAACGGCGAGACTGTCCGCACCCGGGACTTCCTGCGCATCGGTGTACCCTTCACGCTGGCGGCAGTCCTCGTGGGGGCAGGGAGCCTCTGGCTGTTCTGGGGTATCTGAGAAAATTCAGGAAAAACTGCAAAAGAAAAAGCGTGGTCTGGCAGGCATCTGCCCCGGAAGCAGGCATCACCGGGGCGGATGTCTGTGTTTTTGTGCGCAGGGACGCAAGATAAAATATGCGGAAAAGAATGCAAAAACTTTTTTGAAAAAACGCTTGACTTTCCCGCTTTCCGTGGTATAATAACTATCGTTCCGAGCCAAACGGCGGTGAACAAAACAGAATATGCGGATATGGCGGAATTGGCAGACGCGTTAGATTCAGGTTCTAATCGGGGCAACTCGGTGGAGGTTCAAGTCCTCTTATCCGCACCATGACGAATGTTCTTACAGCATTTAGCTGTCAAAGAACATTCGTCATTTTTTATTTGCTAAATAGCGACATCACAAGGGGCGTAGTTCACAACTACGCCTTTTCTTGTATTCACCGACACATCGGGTGTCGGCAAAGGAAGTGCGCTTGGAATCTCGATGGTGCCCACGCAGTTGTAGTGAATGCGGAGCCGCTGCTCCCATACACCGTTGACCTTTTCTGCATTGAACACTTCGATTTTTTCCACCAGTTCATTCAGCATCCGGGGTGTCAGCTTTTTTGCTCTGGTGTACTTGCGAACCAGACTGATGAACATATCCGTTGTCATGGTGCGGCTGCTCTGCTTTTCGATTTCGGAGCGGAGCTGTTTGATTTTCTCGGTCAGCTCCTTTTGCTCGTCCTCATATCTCCGGGACATTCTGGAAAAGCGTTCGTCAGAGATTTTGCCGGAAACATTGTCCTCATAGATGCGCTCAAAGAGGTCGTCCAGTTCTTCATCACGGGCAAGGAGTGCTTTCAACTCTTTCTCTTTCAGCTTGCGGTCGGCTTCGTCCGCCTGCTGGGAGTGCCCGATAACAGCTTTCAGAAAGTCGTCCTCGTAGAGGCTGGCAAACTTGGTCAGCCGCCGAATCTCGCCCAGCACCACTTCTTCCAGAAAGTCTACCCTGATGTAGTGGGTGGATTGGCAGGTGCCACGGTTACCCTTGTAGTTGGAGCAGTTGAAATACTTGATTTCCGGGTTGCCCTGATTGAAGTGAAAATGCAGATTGCAGCCGCAGTCTGCGCAGACAAGTAAGCCAGAGAACATATTGTGTTCTCCGTTGCTGGTACGACGTTTGCGCATTTTTCCGCGCTTCTGCTGTACCTGTTCAAACACGGCACGTTCAATAATGGGTTCGTGAACATTTTGGAACACTACCCAATTTTCCGGGTCGTTATGAATCCGCTTCTTATTCTTGTAGGACTTGGAGTAGGTTTTGAAGTTCAGAACATCACCACAATACTCCTGCTGGTACAGAAGATGGGTAATCGTGGAGCCATTCCACTTGGTGGCGGGGCGCGTCTTGGTCTTTCCGGGACGGCCGATGCCTTTCTGAATCCAGTAGGCCTGCGGCGTCAGGATGCCTTCCTTTTCAAACTGGGTGGCAATCTGATCTGTGCCAAAGCCCTCCAACGTCATATCAAAAATGCGCCGGACAACTTGTGCAGCTTCTTCATCAATGACCCAATGCTTGGGATTGTTCGGGTCCTTGATATACCCATAGGGAGGAAGTCCCATCGGTTCGCCGGAGTTGCCTTTGATTTTATTACTGATACGGCGTTTCTTGCTGATGTCGCGGGCATACCACTCATTGAACAGGTTTCGGATGGGTGCCAGTTCGTTTTCTCCCTCGGCCGTGTCGATGTTGTCCGAAACGGCAACAAGTCGGATGTCATGGTCCGGGAAAAATTCTTCTGTCAGCCGTCCGACCTCAATATAGTTTCGGCCCAGACGGGAAAGGTCTTTGACGAACACAGCGGCGGCTTTTCCTTGTTCAAGTTGCTGCATCATTTCAACGAAACCGGGACGGTTCATGGTCACGCCGGAAATGCCATCATCCAGAAAGTGAACCAGATTGGTATAGCCTTTTTCCTTTGCAACTTTGGTGAGCAGTTTCTTTTGGTTGCCGATGCTGTAACTCTCGCCCTCCAAATTATCATCACGGGAAAGACGCTCATAGAGAAAAGCGGTTGCTTCACGGGATTTCTTGTTACTCGACTGTTTCATACTCGCTCCTTTCTTGGGACAGTCGAATAGCAAATTCGCTTGTACACCTATATTATAACACAATCCGCTTTCTCTGTCCGCTGCCTCCCGAAAGGTCATTATAATTTTTTGCTTTCGGATTTCATCAGCCGGAGAAGAACTTCTCCTAAGGTCTGGGAACTTTCTTCTTTGAACACCGGCTCAACGATAAAGGAGCGATTGCCAATACGATAAGTCGAATCTAGAGTAA
>OGHQ01000500.1_pt1 | contig 11947 bp, 9 predicted proteins | sample 1571561 | NCBI WGS metagenome assembly OGHQ01 (sample SAMEA2581941, study PRJEB24529) | metagenome | biome: Human gut stool | place: China | collected 2011
TAGGGATTACCTATAGTGGATACCTCTTGTTAGGTGTCTCCATGCTCTGGATGCTGGTCAGCCGGGGCGGAGAGTTCCGCAGGCTGCTGAGGCATCCGTTGTTGAAGAAGGGAGGAATGTTTGTTCTATTGTTGCTGTGTCTGGGAAGTGGGGTACATGCGCAGAAGAGAAGCCTTCCGGCACTGGCACGCAAGCAGGCGGATAGTCTTGCCCGTAAGCAGGTGATTTATAATGACCGTGTGGTTCCTTTCAATACCCTTGCGCGCGATTTTGTACTGAAACTGACGGGAAAATCGTCTTATGGAGGCATGACGCCGGAGCAGGTGATTGGCGGATGGCTTCTGCGTCCGGAGGTTTGGCAGAATGAGCCGATGATTTATATCAAAAACGAGGCACTCCGTCGTCTGCTTCATTTGGAGACACCCTATGCATGTCTGGCTGATTTGTTCGACGGTGAGAAGTATCGCTTGCAGAAGTTCTGGAAGGGGAAGCAAGACCATCATCAGAAAATGACTTCTCTGGAAAAGGCCATTGTAGAGGCGGATGAAAAGGTGGGACTGATTTTGATGCTCCAAAATGGTACATTGATTCGTCCTTTGCCGGAAGACGGGAGTGTGGAGCCTGTTTCCGATACTAAAATACAAGCCGAATTGCTGTATAACCGTATTCCTTTCAGCAAATTGCTGTTCATGTTCAACCTTACGGTGGGGATGCTGGCTTTCTTCCGTCTGCTGTATCGCGGCCTGCGCCGTTCGTCGGCATTGTCAGACTCTTCCGGTAGGATTGTAGCGCTCTCTTTCTCTTCGCGTTTGGCAGATACTTTTTTCCCGTTTTCTCTTTATGCGGCGTTTCTCTTTCAGCTCTTCGGGTATGGTCTGAGGTGGTACATCGGCGGGCGTATCCCGTTGGGTAATGGATACGAAACGATGCAGTTCATGGCATTGTGTGCGCTGTTCCTGGCTTGTCTGTTTCGGCGGCGCTTCCCGTTTATGGTGCCTTTCGGTTTTTTGCTGTCCGGTTTTGCCTTACTGGTGTCCTATTTGGGACAGATGAATCCCCAAATCACTCCCTTGATGCCCGTGCTCGTTTCTCCGTGGCTCAGTACGCATGTGTCGTTGATAATGATGTCTTATGCTTTGTTTGCCTTTATGATGCTGAACGGCATACTGGCATTGTGTCTTCGCCGTTCAGCCCGGATGTTGATGCTGCTCAGCCGATTGCTGCTTTATCCCGCCGTTTTCTTTTTGGGAGCCGGCATTTTTCTGGGTGCGGTTTGGGCCAATGCTTCTTGGGGGCGTTATTGGGCTTGGGACCCGAAGGAAGTATGGGCGCTGATTACCTTTATGGTTTATGGAGCGGCGTTCCATGCGCGCAGCCTGCGCATTTTCCGCAGTCCGTTATTCTTCCATATCTATATGATTGTTGCCTTTCTGACAGTCCTGATGACCTATTTCGGGGTGAACTACATCCTTGGAGGAATGCACAGCTATGCCAATGCCTGATTTGTGGGTGGTTCTACCTATTTATGATGACAGACTTGTTTTATTATACCTAATTTAAGTGATTGCGTACTGTCTGCCGATGCCTTATCTTTGCAACATCAGATTTGAATGAATTAGTTAGTCATAATTACGTAACCACTTTTATGAAGATAAAAGGATCCCCGCTTCCCGATGTGATATCGTGAAGCGGGGATTTGTGTATGGCGTGACGGATACTGTGGGTAAGGTTGGATAAGGATACTTGTGGGGCATAAAGAGTCATAGGATGGGGAGGGATGACATAGGGGATGAGCTTTGTCTTCAAGCACAAGATAAACCTTAATCAATAGGCAGAGGGCTTTTCCCGTATGGAGGAGCATACTTTTGCAAGGGATTCATCCGGTTTTTCCCTATAGGCCGCAGCGGGTAGGGAAACGGTTGCCGGAAGAATCTTATAGAGAGTCCTTGATGTCGCTCAATTCTACCAGCTTGTTGACAATAGCGTAGATGGTGAGCCCTGCCGGAGAATGTATCTGCAGTTTGCGTGCAATGTTACGGCGATGGGTAATGACGGTATGGATGGAGAGGTAGAGTTTGTCGGCGATGGCTTTGTTGGTCATGCCCTTCACAACGCAGGTGATGATTTCCTTTTCGCGCTGGCTCAGGGTTTCTTGTTCGCTGTCTTTTTCCTCTTCCTCCTCGGTGTGTAGCAAGTGGTTGATTTTGGAGGCGATGACATCTACGTCATCGCACATGGCGAAGTTCTCGTCATATTCCTTCAATATGTTGTTGTCGATGACGGAGCATACCATAGCAATGTACTTGATACCGGATTTTCCGTGTTCTGCCTTGAAGGCGGGCAGGTCGAACCAGCCACCGAAAGTGGGGTTGATGATGATAATGTCTGCCGGATGCATGTGAATGTAGTTCTGCAGCGATTCCGGAGAAGAAACCTCAATAGGGTGTGCATTCAAGTTGGGAATACGCTTCAAAACAGCCGTCAGGCCACTCCGGATGATGACCGAAGTTTCTGCAATGACAATCTTCAAAGAAGTATTATTGTTCATTTTTCAGTTTCCTTTCTATTTGCGCTACGGCGGGAACAAACATATAATCTTCTACCTGGCAGTGGGTGGCAAGGTCTTGTTCGCAGTTGAATATATCGAACAAGACCGCATTCAGGAGATTGTTGTTCTCCTTTTCCGGGTAGTATTTGATGATGATGTTCTTCAGCTCTTTCAGTTTGGTATCTATCTGATTATGTTTGCTGGCAAAAGTGGCAATGTTGTATTCATCCGATAGGTTGCCTTGGAGTAATTGCTCTACATAGGTGAATACGGCCTGGTTTTCATATTCCATGTGGCGGCGTACCTCCTTGGCATATTCATCGAAGAACTTCAGGATGAGGTAGGCTACATCGTTTGTACTGGAACAATCGATGGCTTCGATGAGTTTGCGGCGGATGGCCGGCAGGTTGAAGTCGAGGAAATATGTGTGGGCACGCTTCAGATAATCCATAAGGGCGGGAATGGAAAAATCACTTTCATTGCCGCTGTAAGAGTATTGTTCTTCGCTGATAAAGTTGGCTACGGCGAGGAATGTAGGGCAATCGACGCCTTGTGCTTCGCAGACGTCCTTCACGCTCTTGTCTCCGAATCCTAATGACAGTCCGAAGCGGCTCATCACCATTAATAAGGAGTAATTGTCACAGATGAGGTCGCTCATCTTGTCCGTGGAGCGGTACTTATGTTGCTCATTCATTGTATGTTATTGTTTTTAATTCTCTGATTCGTGCGCAAAGTAACGGCTTTTATCCGAGAACTGCAATCACTATTAGTAGGTATTTTGCTTGTCGGGAGACGGTTGGAGACTGGTGTTTGCCGAATAAACTAAAAGCTTTAGTTTTATTTAACGAGAGAAATTAGTTTTTGAACTAAATAATTTAGTTATTTGCGGAAAACAAAGAATGTTATGAAAGGATTGACTGCAAAAGAAGAAGAAATCATGGGCTTTTTCTGGGAAAAGGGACCCTTGTTTGTGAAGGAAATGCTGGCATTCTATGAAGAGCCGAAACCACATTTCAATACTTTGTCCACCATTGTGAGAGGATTGGAGGATAAGGGATTCCTGAGCCATCATACGTACGGCAACACGTATCAGTATTATGCGGTGGTCAGCGAGGAGGATTTCCGCAAGCGGACACTGAAGAACGTTATCAGCAAATATTTCAATAATTCCTATCTCAGCGCAGTGTCGTCTCTGGTGAAGGAAGAGGATATATCCCTGGAAGAACTGAAGCAGTTGATACAAGACGTGGAAAAGGGAAGGGACTGAGATTGTTGAGGCTCTAATAACTCTGGCTTATGAAAAACATCGGATTGGTTTGTTTGCTGCTGGTAAGTATTTGCTGCGGATTGCAGGCAAAGAAAATCGTAAAGGTACCCTATTTCATGGCATGCAATACGCGTAGCATTGAAGTGGAGCAAGTGACGCTTGGAAAAGATACGACCTGGCTGGCGGTGAGGCTTTATGGCATGCAGGGCGATAGGGTCAGGATTGATTCGACAGCTGTGTTGCGGGCATCCGGAAAGGATTACGGATATTTGGGAAATACCGGTTTTGCCAGGGATGAATGGACGCATATTCCCGCTTCCGGTGAAATGACTGCTGTTTTGAAGTTTAGTCCGCTTCCGATGGATACTGAGAGCTTTGATTTTGTAGAGACACCGGACAGTGATGAAGGATGGGTAATTTATGGTATACAGCTCAACGGAGAGAAACCTCGGGTGGATATTCCCGAACGTTTGCGGAATAAGAAACCGGATGAGGTTTTGCCATTGCCCGGACCGGAATTGAATATGGGAAAGACTGTCATAAAGGGGCAGATATTGGGGTATAAACCGGAGTATGGAGTGACGTTACGCTACTATGACTCGCCTTGGTTCTTCATGTATTTCACCGGTAAGGACTTGAAGATAGCGGAGGATGGCACGTTCCGTTATGAGACAGAGGTGCTGTTGCCGAGCGGTGCTACGCTGTGGATATCCCGTTCGAAAATAGAATTGTTTCTCGTTCCGGGTGGAGAACTGGATGTCACAATCAATCTGCCTGAAATATTCTATTCGCAAAGCCGTCTTTTAAGCCGGAAAAGGGATGGTGTAACGGACAACTGTGTTTGGTTTGAAGGAGACTATGCCGGTCTGAATACCGAGTTGCTGCGGTTCGGTGAAATGAAAAGCTTATCGGGAGCTGATGATTTTTATGCAGATATTTGTGGGATGACTCCGCAGGCATATAAAAAGTATCTGTTCAGGCATTATGAAGATATGCAAAAGAAACTTGTAAAAAACAAGGATATGAGCCAGGCTTGCCGTACTTATATCCGGGCAAATCTGGATATGAATCTGTTCAGCCTTATCTATAATTACAAGAGTAACCTTAGTTATGCCCCGATGCTTTCGGGCAGGAAGGGGGTGAAAAGGGCGGACATGACGGTGGACAGTACCTCATACTTCAAGGAAATACTGCAACTGGATATTCTGCATACCCCCGAACAGAAATATTACAATTATTATACGGACTTTGTGAAGACCGCTACCGGAAATTTCCGGGATAAGTTTGTGCAAGACCCTCTTTGGCCGGACATGCTTCTTGCCGGGCGTGCTTCCCGTAATCTGAGCAAGTACATGCCTTTGACTGAGGAAGAGCGTCGGACGGTGGACAGCATCGCTTCTCCCGACCTCAGGCAATTGTTCCTGATGAGAAACGGGAGGATTGAAGCCGAACTGAAATCAGAGTTGGAAGCTACTAAGGGAAAGACCGGATATAAGATTGTTGAGGTGGAAAAGGAGGTAGCGGCAGACAGTTTGTTGCAGGTCATTACTCGTCCTTATCGTGGCAAGATGGTACTGGTGGATATGTGGAACACCTGGTGTGGTCCTTGTATGCGGGCCATGAAAAGCCTGAAACCGTTGAAAGAGGAGCTGAAAGAGGTGGTTTATCTATATATTGTCGACGAAACATCTCCTGAAGGAAAATGGAAAGTAATGATACCGGATATACCCGGTATTCACTGTCGCATTAGCAATGAGCAAAGTACGGCATTGGCAAAGCTGTACGAATATCCGGGTATCCCGACCTATTTCGTCGTGAACCGTGAAGGAGATATTTCCTACAAAGCAACCGGATTTCCCGGAGTGGAGATGCTACGGAATGAACTGACCAAGTAACTGTAAATAGTAAATAGTAAATCGTAAATCCCTAAATAGTAAATAATTCCATGGGTCTGTTTTTTGTTTATATACTCAAATCTTCTGTTTGCCTGGCGATATTCTATTTGTTTTATCGCTTGTTGCTGGCACGCGAGACGTTTCATAGTTTAAACCGTTTTTAATTGTTGGGCATTTTGCTGTTGTCCTGCCTATTGCCTTTGGTAGAGGTAAGTGTGAAGCAGGAGACGGAAGTGCACCAGACGATGCTGACATTGGAGCAGTTGCTGATGATGGCAGATGCAGTGAATGCCACTGAGGCCGGAGCAAGGGCTGAAACGGCAACAGTCACCTGGATACAAGTGGCGCTGCTTGTCTATCTGGCAGGAATCGTTTTCTTTGCCTTCCGCAACGTATATTCGTTGGTACGGTTACTGATGTTGCTGAAATCGGGTAAAAAAGAGGATATTGGCAGCTACTTACCGGGCAGGAAAGAGCGCGTTACTTTGATTGTACACAACTGTGACATCGCTCCGTTCAGTTGGATGGGATATATTGTCATTTCACGGAAAGACTTGGAGGAGAACGGACGGGAAATCCTTATCCACGAGCTTGCCCATATCCATAACCGCCATTCCTGGGACTTGCTGGTGGCTGATGTCTGCATTTTCTTTCAGTGGTTCAATCCGGCATCATGGCTCCTGAAGCAGGAATTGCAGAATATCCATGAGTTTGAAGCGGATGAAACGGTGATAAAGGAGGGTGTGGATGCAAAACAGTATCAACTATTATTAATAAAAAAAGCTGTCGGCACAAGGCTCTACTCTATGGCCAACAGCTTTAATCACAGTAAACTTAAAAAACGTATCACTATGATGTTAAAAGAAAAATCAAGCCCGTGGGCACGTTTGAAGTATCTTTATGTACTTCCGGTAGCTGCCATTGCAGTGACAGCTTTTGCCCGTCCCGAAGTCTCCGATAAAGTGGAGAAGATTTCAAGCGTCAAAGTTAACGATTTGGCTGCAATTGTAGAAACAAAAGTGGCGGAAAGTGCAGGTGACACTACGAAGCCTGCCGATGTGAAGTATGTACCGGCGGAAGTCCGCAAGCGGTTGAAGGGAACTCTGGTCTTCGAGGTGGCAGAGGAGATGCCGGAATTTCCCGGCGGCGGAATGAGTGCTTTCATGGATTATATCAAGACGAATATGCGTTATCCGGCATCTGCCAAAGAGAACGGTACGCAGGGACGGGTCACTGTCCAGTTTGTGGTGGATGAAGATGGAAGCATCAAGGACTCCAAGGTGCTCCGTTCTGTGGATAAGGATATGGATGCCGAGGCGCTGCGATTGATAAACACTATGCCGAAGTGGAAGCCGGGGAGACAGAAGGGGCAGCCGGTGGCTGTGAAATTTACGGTGCCGGTGATGTTCAGGCTGGACGACGACAAACTTGAAAAAACTTCTTCTGCCAATGGTATTACAGTTGAAGGATATGCAGGTAATGGGAAAGAGCCATTGTATATTGTGGATGGAAAAGAGGTGACGCCATCTGTCATGAGTGCATTGAATCCTGATAAGATAGAACGTGTAACGGTTTTGAAAGATAAATCTGCCACGGATTTATATGGAGAAGAGGGACAGAATGGCGTTGTTCTGATAACCCTGAAACAAGGAACTCCGGGTATGGTTATCCGCCGGGGTAATGAGGTGGCAGAGAATGCTAAAGTACAGCATAAGAGTAGTCTTGATTTAATAAAGACTGTCTATATTGATGGAGAAAAGGTTGACTTGGGTACTAAAACTATCGATGATTTAATACCTGCCGAGAATATTGAGGGTATTGAGGTGAAGAAAGAGGCAGGTGGAAAAGGTGAGATTTACATCACTACTAAAAAAACTAAAGCTGTAGAAAAGACCATTGCCAAAGGCAATATGAAAGTGGAAGGCAAAGTGGTGGATGAGCAGGGTGAGCCTGTTATCGGTGCGGCTGTTCTGATAGAAGGTACCACTACGGGAAGCGTTACCGATGTCAATGGCAATTTTGTCCTTTCTGTACCTTCTAAGGATGCTGTATTGGTTGTTTCGTATATAGGTATGGCTACCGGCAAAGTGAAGGTGCAGCCCAAGCTTACGATTACGCTGAAAAGTGAATAGTCTCTAACAATTATGATAAGGAAAATTCTCTCTTTGTTTCTGATTCTGGTAGCTGTGGGGGCAGGGCTTTGCTCTGCCCAGACAGCCGGTAAGAAATATTATTTGGTGGGCGGGCTTTTCTTCGAAGGCATGCCGCCTGGTGTGGGTTCGGACAACGTGGCGGCTTTCATAATACATGAGGACGGCGCGAGACACGAGGTTACGGAACTCCGCTTGCGCAAGGGCATTGTGCTGTCTGAGGAGGTGAGAGAATATGCTACTCCTGCCGACGAGGTGCCTGGTGCGGAAGCTTTCTTGATGAGTTACCGTGGAGGAACGGGGAAGAAGTTGCCGATAGGCGGTGCCGTACAGACTTTGAAGAAGGAAGAATGGATAGGAAAGGCTTTTCCGGAATTCAAAGTGAAAGACATAGAAGGACAGGAGTGGAGCAAGGCCGATGTGACGGGACGTCCTATGGTCTTGAACTTCTGGTATACCGGCTGTGGTCCTTGTATCCGTGAAATGCCGGAGCTGAACAAATGGATAGAAGTCTATCCTGATGTAACCTATCTTGCTACGACTTTTGACAGTGCTGCACAAATAAAGAAAATTGTAGAGAGCCGTCCTTTCCTCTTTACCCAGATAGCCGATGACTTGTTTTTCTTCGAGACCTTTCATGTGAGTGGTATGCCGGTCACTATACTGGTGGATAAGAAAGGCATTATCCGTCATATAGAACAAGGTACTGGAACTGCGAAACTTCGGTATATGCAGGATAAGTTGCAGAAACTTGTCAGCGAATAATTCTTTCCTGATGAATAGGGGATAAGGATTTCAGAGGATTTCTTTTGCCCTTTCACAGATTATCATACCTTTGCGAATATAAATCTAAGGAAGGCAAGGTTATGATAAAACATCTTTTTTTAATATGGGGACTGCTTGCGGCACTCACTGCTGAGCCGGTTCTGGCTTGTACATCTGCCGTCGTTTCTGGAAAGGTTACTCCTGACGGCCGTCCGTTGCTATGGAAAAACCGTGATACGGACTATCTGCGAAATCATGTTGCTTATATAAAAGGGGAGAAGTATAACTTCATTGCCGATGTGAATAGTGCTAACTTTCCTGCCTTGAAAGAGGCATGGATGGGTACAAACTCCGTTGGTTTTGCCTTGATGAACACCCAATCCTACAATCTGGTGGAAGTGAAAGATGGGGAAGAACGGGGGGCAGCCAACGGGAGGATTATCTACCGTGCCTTGGAGGTTTGTGCCACGGTGGAGGATTTCTGCCATTTCCTCGATACCATTTCCAAGCCCAGCTTGATAGAGGCCAATTTTGGCGTAATCGACGCTCAAGGCGCTGCCGCCATGTTTGAGGTGGATTATTATAAATATACGATGTATGATGCCAATAATCCCAAAGATGCTCCTTACGGCTACATTGCCCGTACCAACTTCTCTTTTGCCGGTGAAGCAAATCGGGGGGCAGGTTATGTACGCTATATGGAGGCAGACAGGGTACTGATGAGGGCTTCTGCAACGGGAGGGATCACACCGCAGGGTATATTCAATGATCTTTCACGTTCGTTTCGCAATGGCATGCTTGATATTGATTTGAAGAACGGGAAATTTAATCGCCCGCAAGGTTCCGGTTGGTTTGTCGACCAGGATTTTATTCCCCGTAACAGTACTTCTTGTTCCATTGTGGTGCAGGGCGTAAAACCGGGTGAGAAGGTGGAACTTACTACGATGTGGACAATGCTGGGATATCCTCCTACGGGTATTGCCGTGCCGCTTTGGGTGAAGGATGCGGATAGACTTCTGCCTCCGATGGTATGTTGGGACAAGGCGTGTGCCGCCGCTCCGCTCAGTGATTGGTCACTCCGGCTTTCCAACAATGTCTTTTGTTATAATCAGGGGATGGGAACCAATCGTTATCTGAATTGGGAAAAACTGTACAATATGGAGAATAATGGCTATATGCAGCAGCTTGTTACGGTAGAGGCAGAGGTGTTTCGCCGTACATGCCTATTGTTGGACAGCTGGAGACAGCAAGGAAGCATTGATTCTCAAGAAATGCAGAAGCTTTATCAAGATGTGGAAGCACTTGTCCGAAAGGCTTATACGCCTTTGATGGAACAATGACAGTATTCCAGTATTTCCCCTTCCTGCTCCGGGTGGAACCAGTGGATTTCCTCGTCTCGTTTGAACCAGGTCATTTGCTTACGGGAATAGATGCGTGAGTTCTGCTTTATCTTTTCGATGGCAAAGGGTAATGTCCATTCACCATCCAGGTACTTGAATATTTCTTTGTAGCCTACTGTATTTAGGGAATTTAGACTTTTATGCGGGTAGACCATGCGCGCTTCTTCCACTAAACCCTCTTCCACCATTTGGTCCACCCGGCAGTTGATGCGTTCATAAAGCTCTTCCCGGTTACGTGTTAATCCTATTTTGATGATACGGAAGGGGCGTTCTTTCTTTTGTTGAGTGCGGAAGGAAGTGTAGGCCTTTCCCGTCATGTAGCAGATTTCCAAAGCATGGACTACGCGTTTGGGATTCTTCAAATCTACTATTTTGTAATATTCCGGATCCAACAGCTTAAGTTCCGCACAAAGTCTTTCCAGACCTTCTGTTTCGTATTTGTGCAGCATGAGCTGGCGTGTATCGGCATCTACGGTCGGAATGTCGTCAATTCCTTTACAGACTGCATCTACATACATCATTGAGCCTCCGGTCAGCAGTACGGTGTTATGCTTTGTAAACAGGTCTTCCAGCAGCTTCATCACTTCCGCTTCGTATTGGGCGGCACTGTAATAGTCTGTCAGCTTCAGGGTACCGACGAAGTGATGCTGTACCCGTTGCAGTTGCTCCGGTGTAGGGGCAGCCGTGCCTATCTTTAAATCTGCATAGAGTTGTCTCGAATCGGCCGAGACGATACAAGTATGGAAATGTTCTGCCAATCGGAGGCTGAGCTCTGTTTTGCCTACTCCGGTGGGACCGATAAGTACGATTAGGGTGTGCATGCGGGTAAAAAAATAGGCACGGATTACGCGGATTACACGGAATATTCAATAACAACCGTGTGTTTCCGTGTAATCCGTGCCTAAAAGAAATCTGTATGGTATGTCTGTTTAATATTTCTCTTCTTCAAAGGAGTTTCCGGCTTCGTCCAAACCGCCGAAACCCTCTTTGTCGAAATCTTCCATATCGAAGTCCTGGTCGCCGTAAAAGTTTTCGTCCAAATCAAGGGAACCGCCAGCAGCTGCCATCTCTTCAAAATCAATGGTCTGCTTGGGAGCTTCACCTGCTTTCTTGGTGCATTTGGCTCCTTTCATTTCCTTTCCGGTAATGATTTCAGAAAGCTCGATGAAGAAGCAGCGCTCAGTCATATAATCGAATACATAGAGAAGTTTCTGCTTCTCGTCTTCAACCAGTTCGCTCAGCTGGGTCTCTTTCATCACCCAACTGTCCATTTCCGGATTGTCATCCATTTCTTCCAGCGTAATTTCTTTCTCTTTCTCCCAGTCATCATCGCAAATGAAGAAAGACGTCATTTGGTCGTTAGTGTAGCCTGCCGACTTTAGAATCGCTTCATGGAAGTCATAAAAGGTAGCTTCCGGGTCTATCTGTATTTCTCTGACAAAATCGTCCACCTCATCAGAGATGATTGTAAATCTGTAGATCATGATGATTTATAATTTATGATTTCTGACTTTGTGTAAATCATACGTTTTTCATTTTCCTGCGGGGATAATGCCGCGGGCTGATTCACGTATAAAGTTTACGATATAGCTTATTTCCGGTGTCATTTCCATTTCATCCTCGATTTTCTTCAAGGCATCCGTATTGTTCAGACCGCCTTGATAGATAATACGATAGGCATCATGGATTTTCTCAATGGTCTCGTTGGAGAAGCCACGGCGGCGTAACCCTACCACATTGATTCCCGCATAGCAGATAGGCTCGCGTCCGGCAATGATGTACGGTGGGATGTCCTTGCTGAAACGGCAGCCGCCTTGTATCATTCCATAACCGCCCACATGGCAGAATTGGTGCATCAGTACATTGGCGCTGATAATGGAGTTGTCGTCTATTACAATCTCACCGGCCATTTTGGTGGAGTT
>OGHQ01000515.1_pt1 | contig 11685 bp, 9 predicted proteins | sample 1571561 | NCBI WGS metagenome assembly OGHQ01 (sample SAMEA2581941, study PRJEB24529) | metagenome | biome: Human gut stool | place: China | collected 2011
AGACCGGACGTGCCATGCAGGAAAAGGAAAGGGAACGCAAGGGAAAGAATGGAAAAATTATCAAGGTGGCGGGATGTTCACCCATCCGTGAAGGAGTATTGCTCATTAGACCGGATACCACACTGGCTGATGTACACAAATTCGGTGAAGAGTGTCAAAGGCGCTGGGGCATCACTCCACTACAAATTTTCCTGCACAAAGACGAAGGGCATTGGCTGAACGGTCAGCCGGAAGCGGAAGACAAAGAAAGCTTTCAAATTGAAGGCAGATGGTTCAAGCCGAACTATCATGCTCATATCGTATTCGACTGGATGAACCACGAAACTGGAAAGAGCCGAAAGCTCAATGATGAGGATATGGCAACCATGCAGACCTTGGCTTCCAATATACTTCTGATGGAACGTGGGCAGGCAAAAGCTGTCACTGGTAAGGAGCACTTGGAGCGAAACGATTTCATCATAAAAAAACAGAAAGCCGAACTGCAACGTATAGAGGAAACCAAACGACACAAGGAGCAACAGGTAAGCCTTGCCGAACAAGAACTCAAACAAGTAAAAGCAGAGATACGCACGGACAAACTCAAAAGTGCAGCTACCGATGTAGCCACTGCCATAACCAGTGGTGTAGGTTCTCTTTTCGGAAGTGGTAAATTAAAAGATTTGGAACACGCCAACGAAAGTTTACGCTATGAAATTTCCAAGCGTGACAAAAGCATTGATGACTTAAAAGTTCAGATGCAACAAATACAGGAGCAGCATGGCAGACAAATTCGTAATCTTCAAGGAATACATAATCAAGAACTTGAAGCCAAAGACAAGGAAATTTCACGATTGAGTACCATTCTCGAAAAAGCATTCTGCTGGTTCCCATTGCTCAAAGAAATGCTGAGAATGGAAAAATTATGTTATGTCATTGGCTTTACCAAGGGGATGGTTGATTCTCTTTTATACAAAAGGGAAGCAATCAGGTGCAGCGGAAAAATCTATTCCGAAGAACATAAACGAAGATTTGAAATCAAGAACGATATTTTCAAGATAGAGAAGAGTTCGGTTGATGAAAATAAATTAGTGCTAACTATAAACAGGCAGCCGATAGGTGAATGGTTCAAAGAGCAATGGGAAAAATTAAGGCATGGTTTGCGACAATCAGCAGAAGAACCAAGAAAAAATAGAGGATTCAAATTATAACCAACAATAAGCAAAAAAGTGTAATTCAATGATGAATTACACTTTAATTCCCTATATTTACAAATCATTTAAAAAGTTAAGGCACATAAATCAACCACAATGGGCAAAAAATAAAAAATATATTAATTAGTCTAAGCATTTCGATGCTATCTTCTTCTTGTTCAACTATATTAGAAATAATAACAGGAAACAGAAAATGTGCATATCCTAATTGTACAGAACGAACAAGCAGTAACTCTGCTTATTGCCCATATCATAAACCTTACTAACTAAAACAACACCTCACCTATGTTTGTATTATCATATCAAAAAAATGACACCTATTTCAAAACCCCCTCAGGTATTTGAGGAAACTGTGTTATTTCTCCATGCAACAAATAGTTTGTGCCATCCTCTTGCATTTTCATGAAGGTAACAATACTTTCTGAACGCAAACTATGAGTTTTTGCCAACTCATCCCAATCAACTCCCAAAAACTTATTGATGGCGGTATAAGTCAATGCAGAAGAACCTATTAAATTGAATTTATGTTCCTTTGCAGGCACATTTTCATCAGTCAGAATATCATTCTCATCCGTCTTATACGTTAATGTTAAATATGGCAATGTTTCATACGATAGATTTGGATCACTATTTTTTTCTACTGAAAATGAATAAGAACCCTTGGTAATAAAATCGCTATATACTTCATGCTTTATATAATTATATGTAAAGAAATAACAATCCTTAGCTTCATTATTTATCAAATACATAATCGTTCCATTAGGCAAAGACGGGTGTTTACTCTCATCTACACTATAAACCAAATAGCTGTCTGTAACCTTTACAGATATTCTTTCCGTTTCATTTGTAACATCATCCTTAACTATCAGATTTATATTTCCCTTTTCAAGTCCTGTAATACGGAGTACAGCAGTAACTCCATCATTTCCTAAAGTAATACATGATACAGAAACAATCTCTTTGTCTTCAGTAGTAACACTCAGAATACCACTACCGTTTGTAATAGGAATATCATTCCATCCCATTAACATTACCTCATAAGATTTTTTATCCAAATGAAAAGGTAAAACTTCTAGCTTTTCTTCGTTGCAACTTGTCATACCAAGCACACTTAGTATAATGACAATAAAAATAATATTATTTACTATCCTCATAAACAAACATCTAATTAACTTATAATCAAATTGTTTTAAAATCAAAAACGTATAATAGAACCCACATAAAAAAAACAATAACCCTGAAGTTTGCTTGTTCAGCAGGGACAACAGGGTCTTACGTTTGCAAATATAGCTATTAATTTCTATTTTTGCAAGAAAAGTCTTGTTTTTAAACTTATACCAAATGAAATATGACGAATGTTTGCAGGTACTATCCCCGGCAAGATTAAATAAATACGCACAAGCAAGTGGTAATGAAAAAGCCAAAACCTTGCGCCTATACCAATATAACATCAAGTTGAGCCAACGTTTTTATGGAGTTATCGGTATGTTTGAGATAATGCTACGCAATGCCATAAACGCTCACTACAAACAATATTTCAATGATGATAATTGGATAATCAACCAAGCAAGACCCAATGGATTACTTGAACAGGAAGCTTCCGAAATAGTACGCATACAGCGCACTTATACCAATATGGGAGTGTACAATAACGATAAGATGGTAGCTTCCTTTACATTTGGCTTCTGGACTTATCTGTTTACAAGACGCAATTACCGCATAGGAGGAAAAACACTTCTTCAAATATTCCCCAACAAAGCGCATGGTTTAAAGCAAACAGACATCTACAAACAACTGACTGCCATCCGTGAATTTCGTAACAGAATAGCACATCATGAACCTATCTGCTTCAACGCTACACGTGCGATAGATACAAAATATGCCAAAGAGCATTATGAGTTAATACGAACCTATATAGAATATATGGGATTTGATTCGGATTCTGTATTGCGAATGGTAGAAAAGCCCGATTCTATACTAAAAGTAATAGATGGCATGAAGTAAATGCCCCATCTTTGGTGGGATACATAAGGATGATTGGGAACAATTTGGGAACATCTCCGATAAAAAGAAAAAGCTAAGTATCGAACTATCAATCACTTAGCTTTTATCTTTGTACCCAGACCCGGTACAAGCCATAGAAATCATAGGAAAACAAAAGAATTTATCTTCCTTATTATCAATTACTTGAATATTTCCTATTTTCTCTATTTTTGCCATATTTTGCCCATTTTCCGTTATTCAGTACACTTTTAGTACACTTTGAAATATCATTTTCTTTTGTACCTTTGCAATATCGGAAAACAAAAGAAAATCAACTATTTAGCGTAATCACCCGGTTATGGTACCTAAATCGGGATAAAACCTCTAAACAATGGCAAAGTTAGAAAATAAAACGAAAGAAAACCCCAAGTTAGAGCAAAACAAGCTCTCGGATGGTAGAATTAGCCTTTACTTAGAGTATTATTTAGGTAGAGAGGAAAAGCCCGTATTAGATGAAAACGGCAATCAAGTGTACTATGATAGTGGAAAGATGCAAGGTAAGCCCAAGTTTGCAGTAAAGCACAACAGGCGAAAAGAAAACCTTAGTCTGTATCTGATAGATAAGCCCCGTACCCCTGCAGAACGTCAGCAGAACAAAGAAACGTTGGAGCTTGCCACAAAGATACGTGCGGAGCGTGAGCAGGAATTTAAAGAAAGTATGTTAGGCTATCGGTTGAAAAAAGATAGAACGGTCAATTTCTTAGACTATTTCCAAGCCTATATCAACAGTTATACCAAGAAAGATATTCGCATGGTACAAATTGCGCTTAGCCGTTTTAAGGACTTCTTAAAAGAGCAATACTCCATGAATGAGTTTAGTATCAAACCGGAACTTATCACCAAAGAAATGATGGAGCAGTTTGTAGCCTATTTGCAATCCCGAAGTGTTGGTGAGGGTGCTAAAAGCATTTACCAGCGTTTCAAGAAAGTTATTCGATATGCGATTGACCACGATGTAATGTTGAAAGACCCATGTAAAAGTGTTACCTGTAAAGTGGATAGCCAAATGCTTCGAAAAGATGTTCTTTCTCCCGAAGAAATACAAAAGTTGGCGGCTTGCCATTATGACAACGAAAACCCGAATGTCAGACGGGCTTTTATCTTCTGTTTATACAGTGGTTTGCGTTTCTGTGATGTAAAAGACCTTACCTACAAAAATGTAGATTACGCTAATCGGTTATTAAAGTTTGAGCAAAGCAAGACAAAGGGACATTCAGCCAGTAGTGGTGTGGTTATTCCCCTGAATGATGGTCTATTGTCTATCATTGGTGAAGCCCCGGCAGATAAAAACTGTTTGATATTCGATTTACCTACTTACGAAAGTTGCTGTAAATCAGTAAAGCGTTGGGTAAAGAGAGCCGGGATAGACAAACATATAAGCTGGCATTGTGCCCGGCATTCGTTTGCCGTGAACATTCTGAACAATGGGGCTAATATCAAAACCGTAGCCAGCCTTTTAGGACATAGCGGATTGAAGCATACGGAGAAGTACACCCGTGCGGTGGATAAATTGAAAGAGGAAGCAATAAACAGCTTGCCCGAACTAAAGTTTTAACCATAAAAGACTTATCTTTGTAACTATGAACTTTGAAGCATTAGTAAAACATATTAGCACGATACAGAATACGTTGCAGGCACAAGCCGCACACGCTGTAAACCTTGCCCTTACTTCCCGTAACTGGCTTATGGGCTGCTATATCGTGGAATTTGAGCAGAACGGGGAAGACCGTGCTGCCTACGGTGAACAACTGTTGAAAAGACTAGAACAACGACTGAAAACAAAAGGTCTGAATGAACGTAGATTCCGTGAATTTAGGCGGCTGTACCTTGTTTATCCACAACTGAAAGAACAAGTATTACACTACATCATGGCAGGAAATGAAATTCGGCACACGCTGTCCGCCGAATTCACGGAACCAATTCGGCACTCAGTGTGTGCCGAATTACAAACATCAGAAATACAATATAATAAGTGGAGTATTCCTGCTGAAAGGTTGTTCAATAAATTACCTTATTCCCACTTAAAGTTCATATCCAAAATCGAAAATCCGACAAAGCGTGCTTTCTATGAAATGGAAGCAATACGTGGCTGTTGGTCTGCAAGAGAACTGGAACGGCAAATATCATCTTTGTATTATGAACGTAGCGGACTCTCCAAAAACAAAGAAGCCCTCTCCGCTTTAGTCCAGCAACAAGCAACCCTATTACAACCTAAAGATGTTATCAACACCCCTGTTACTTTAGAGTTCTTAGGATTGAATGAACGAGCCTTAGTAACAGAAAACGACTTAGAGCAATCCATTCTTGACAACCTACAACACTTCCTGCTGGAAATGGGGCATGGATTCTGCTTTGAAGCCCGACAAAAACGTATTTTGATAGACGAAGATTATTTCTTTGCCGACCTTGTGTTCTATCACCGCATCTTGAAGTGCCACGTTATTGTGGAATTGAAGATAGACAAGTTCCACCATGAGTATGCTTCACAACTCAATATGTATCTAAACTATTTCAAGGCGGAAGTGATGCAGCCGGATGATAATCCGCCTATCGGAATTCTGCTTTGCACAGAAAAGGGAGATACATTGGTTAAGTATGCCACTGCCGGATTAGACCCGAATATCTTCGTACAGAAGTACATGATAGAACTTCCAAGCGAGGAAGAAATAAAGGAGTTCATTGCTTCCTCAAATTACTAACCTATCATAAAAAGTAATACTGGCGAAAAGAAGAATACTGTTTTTCTTTTCGCCAGCAACATATAATATGCCGACAAAAAATAGGTTTAGTCCGTTTTGGATATATAAACAAAGGTATGAACTAAACTTACAAATGTACTGATTTTTACTTGAGTGTTAAAAGTTAATTTATTAAAATACAGGAAGAAATAAATTATTTAATACGCTATTCTATTACTCATTTACATTATATTTGGATGTTGTTTATATAATTGGTTGAATGAAATATTTTCTATCCATATTATTTATATTTTCTCTCAATCTTGTCAGCCCACTTTTAGCCCAAGACAAGAATTCGGCAGATATGTCTGCTTTATTAGAGAATAAAATATGGAAAGTGCAACTTCCCAAAGACAAACACTATGCTATGGAAATGGAATTCCGCAGCGCTGGATGGAAACAGACCTTTCTATATGATGAAAAACAAACTGAAATATGCGATTCTTACTCTTTGCATGGAGATACAATAAAATCTTTTCAAAAGAATTACATTATTCAAGAACTGACAGATAGTACGTTGGTTCTCCAATATCTGCCGGAAAGTTTGACAATCGGAGTTACACCTGTCAGATGTACAACAGATAACAGTGTTCAAGGACAAAGGCAGAACGAAGAACGCTTGGATAGTATTTGGCGTAAAGAGGATATTTGGAATAAAGGTGTTGCTAAAATAACCGGAGAACCAATTAAAGATTTATCCATGATAGAACCTCCCCGATGGGCGGTATGGGATTACGATTTGACAAAATACTATGTTTCCCAAATGAAATACCCAGAAGAGTTGCTAAAAAAGAATGTGGCAGGTTATTCCGTAGTGATGTTTGCTCTTGACACATTAGGGCTACCACGCTGGAATACCATTTTGACGACCATCCATGAAGATTTTGACAAAGAGGTCATCAGACTGACCAAAGAACTTCCACACTGCCTGCCTTGCAGGAACAAAAACGGCAAACGAATGGAGTGTCTTTATACGGTATATGTCCCTTTCCTGCCCCAACATTATAGGGATAGGGTAAAGGCGGACAGCATTAGGAAAGAAGAATTGAAACAAAGTTTTGTGGAATGGGAAGCTGTGTCTTATTTTGAAAAAGCAAATCCGTATGCAATTACCGACTACATTAATGAACGCCTAACATACGATTCCAATCTATTAAACGGTAAAAAAGAAATCAAAGAGATTTATACGATACGCATTGATTCTTACGGAGAAATAATAAAGGTAGAGACCTTACGAGGTTGTGGCATACAAGAATGGGACAACCAAGTATTGCAAATCATAAAAGGTATGCCACGGTGGACTCCTACCATCAATTTTCATGGTAAAGGTGAATATCGGAACTCTGTTTGGACTGTACCTGTTTTATTCAAGAATGATAGTCCAACAAAAAATGAAGTTAATAACTATAATTGGCTTATCAAAACTCTAAGCAAATCATGTAAGTATCCACCTAAATTACAGAAAAAGAATCGAGAAGGAATGGTCTATGTTACATATAAATTAGATGGTAACGGATATATTACCAACCCCCAAGTTATTTCGTGTAACAACCGAAAATTCAAAAGAGCTGCACTAAATGCATTCAATGCTGTAACGGGTATTTCTATAACTTTACCAGCCCCAAAGGACACTCTTGTTTTTCAATTTAAATTGGATAGACCGACAACTCCTATCAACCCTCATACCGATGTTTTGATAATCGGCTACAGTTCTTGTGACACTCCAATTCTGATGCGATATGACGCCACACTGACTGCCCATACCACAGAGCCTTATTTGGAGGTGGGTGTTCCGGTCTGTTATCTGAATGAACGGGGCGATACCATTGTGCCATACGGCAAGTACAGATACTGCCAGACAGACACTATCAAAGAATTAGGTTTTGTTTATGAGAACAAGCCAAAGGACGCTCGAATAATCTGCATCAATAATGCGGGCAAAGAACTTTTCTATGTATTCAAATATGATAATGGTCCCGACTACATACAAGAAGGGCTTTTCCGTATAATGAACGAGGATGGATTGGTAGGTTTTGCCGATTCATTGGGTTATGTGGTCATAAAGCCTCAATTTAAATTTGCTAACCCATTCGAGAACGGCAAAGCAAAGGTTACTTTCTCCGGTGAAAACAAAGAAGTTCCCGATTCCAAAGGCGAAAATCATTACTGGGATAGCTCTAATTGGTATTATATAAATAAGAATGATAAAATAATTAACAAGTAGATATGTATGAAAAATCTGATTTACTTATCTGTCCTTTTGTCCGTTTGGTCGCTGAAATTGAATGCACAGAACATTGATTTTTCTCTTTCACAGTCGGAAATAGAGAAGTACGAAAGTCGTGTACATATCCAACGGCTTCCCAATGTTTCCGTTACGCATCTGGACGCTTACAAAATTCGTACTCAACAACCCGTTTACTCGTCCTCAACCAAACGAATTACGTTGGATGTAATCAATGTAGATGCTCCTACCGCCGAACCGGAATTACATTGGATGAAGTACTGGAAAGGCGGGGAGTGGAAAGAGTTTCCTTTCATTGACAATCTTGCCTTTGCTGGCGTGGGCAGAGATTTGTCTAAAGGCGATACGTTGCCCGAACACATTCATATGTCCGAGTTTAAATATCCGTTGAAACCGAACAAATACCAAGTCCACTTTTACGTGTTCTCCAATATCTACACGTATTGCAACCTAACAGACATGGGGATTCAGCCCGTGAAAGGAACAGAGATGCAGGGGGCTTTTAGTTTTAGGGTATTGGAATCCGATAACGATTCTATCCGCATACAGTTTGAAAACCATACCAACCTTTCGGTACAACCCCTGTTTTTTCCGAGCGTAGGAACGGATGAATTGTATATGGTACATCCACTTGCCCGTTCTGGTTCGAGAGATGAATCTGATTACATGAGGAATTGCGCACGTTTGGAAGCAGGAGAAGCAATGTTGTTTTCCATTCCTGTATCATGGAATGTCAGTCGCATTACCGACCCTAATTACAAGAAACGATTCAATTCCGGGAAATTATCTCCCGACAAATACAAGATAGGATTGCAATTGGAAATATACATGAATACAGAGTTTGAAGTAAAATAATCTCACTATGAAAGCTGGAAGTATCATTCTAATCATTGTGTTTTGTGCATTTATTGTGAGTTGTTCAAATAAACATAAGCGCTTCCAACCGAAAGCGACCGATGACAATACAGTAGCTATTATCGGTAGCTCCGACGATTCTACAAACATCGTAATTAAAGAGAACAATAAAACAGATAAAGATACTGTAATATTAGAATCACCTAACTTTAATTTATGGTACACTAAAGAATTACCAGATAAGTATAAAAATCAAGGATTTCAGATGTGGACAGAAAGTGAAGTATATTGGGAAAATGTGGCAGTTATCAATGTGTTTGTAACCAACCCTACCAATGAAAAATTTTGGATTGGACGAGATTGGAGTTTACGTATTTGGAATGGGGTACAATGGTGTATACCCCAAGAGAAATTTGAGCTAAATGTTAAGGCTGACGCATTCTGTAAAAAGGAAGCTCCTTTATTATATTGTTTTCGATTTCCTATTGGTGAATATTACCATCTTCCCAAAGGGAAGTATCGTATAAGTAAGTCATTCTTACTTAAAGAAAAAGATGAAATCAACTTATATGCTGAATTTGAAATCAAATAAATACTCAACTATCATGAAACTAAAATTATTTTTATCCGCTATTGTCTTCTTTATGGTTCTAACTGCGCAAGCGCAAGATGTTAATGAACGATATGTCGAAGTGACTGGTACATCGGAAATAGAAATCGTACCGGACAAAATTCACTACATCATTGAAATCCGTGAATACTTCAAGGAAGAATTTGACGGAAAGTCTAAGCCCGAAGAATATCACACCAAAGTACCATTGTCACAAATAGAACAAGGGTTGCGAAAGAATCTTGCCGAAGCAGGTATTACGCAGGATGCAATCCGTACACAAGAGATTGGCGATTATTGGCGAAAGCAAGGGCAAGACTTTTTAGTGTCCAAGCAATTTGACATTACACTGACCGACTTCAAACAGATAGATGAAATAATCAAGCACATAGACACGAAAGGTATTAATACGATGCGTATCGGTGAACTGGAAAACAAAGATATATTGGCATATCACCAAAGAGGAAAGATAGAAGCATTGAAAGCCGCACAGCGAAAAGCCGCTTATTTAGTTGAAACATTAGGTAAAAAACTGGGAAGTGTAATTCGTATTGTGGAAGGGAATAATACAAGCAGCATTTCATTTGCACAGAGTAATGTTATGTCCTCCAATGCTGCCTCGTTCGACAGCTTTCGCACTATCAAAAAGAATTATTCCATACTTGTACGTTTTGAAATTGTTGATTAGTAAGTTAAGTATAAAATCACATATCAAAACAAAACGAGACAGCCGGAGTAAGAAGATTTTCACATTTCATTACTCCGGCTTCACCCCGATTACGGCTTACCCAGTTTATCAGCTTCCTTTCTCAACTGCTCGGCTTGCTCATTGAGTAGCCTTGCACGCTCCAACGCTTCCGCCTGCTTCCTGCTGCGGTATTCAAAATCCGTCACCGAATCAGTCAAGTTTTGGATGAAAGCGTTATCCCGTTCCCTACTGAAATTCGTTTCCAGCAAATCAAGGCAGCCCCCGTCCGCTTCCCCTTTCATCAGAATGTAGCGGTATTTCATATCGTTGTCTTGCAACTGCTGCATCCGTTCAGCCAAACGGACATTCAAGAAAATGGAAACAGAACAGACAACCAGCACTGCCGAAAAAACAAACAATCCCGGACGAATCCAAGAGGTAATCTTGTTGTAAATCCGTTGATAAAGCGGCAAGGGTGCAGCTTCCTCTTTATCCGTCTTGCAAGAGCCCAAAGTATCAATCATTACTTTGAAACAACGGTAGGTTTCCAATGCTATTTTCTTGGTGTCCTCGATATGTTTCTGCTGACTTTGCATCCCGTTCCTTATCTCGTCAAGCTGGCTTCGGATAGCCCGCAAATCCTTTTCGGGAACAGCCGAATTACTGTGCAGTTCCGACAATGCCTGTTCGACTGCTCCCAGCCGTTCGAGAGTTTCCTCCCGACTGGCTGGCGTTACCTGTGCTTCCTGCTTCTCTTTCAGTTCCGTAACCATAGAGAGAAGCCCCTCTAAAATCAAATTATCTTCCATGTCTTTACAGTTTAAGTTGTTTTTTCTTTTTCTTCTTCTTTCTCAAATTAAAATTAGGTTCTTCATCCACTGGGGGAGAAGAAGCGGAAAACAGACCGAGCGAACCAGTTATCAACGGACTGTCAGCCTTGCCCGGTGCAAGTGCTTGCTCCCGAACGGGCGCGAAAGTTGTTTGCCGTTGGCTTCCGGCAACATTCATTCCTGCATACCCGAAACATTTGTCCAGTTTGGAAAAACTGAAACTCCGGTCTATCTCCGAACCCTTGAACGTGTATTCACCTTTGGAAAAGGATATGCCCTGTATCTCGTCGGTCTGTCCCTTTCGTTTGAACCGGACGGTAATACCCTTTTCTGCTAACCGCTCCTGTAACTGCTGCCAGTTACGGGATTTGCCGATTTCGTTCTTCACAGCCGTGTAAATCTCGTATTTCGACTTGTCCGGCTCTTTCAGTCGGTGCTGCTTTACCTGTTCTTTTCCACCAGCGAAATAAAGCCCGTGTTTGGCTT
>OGHQ01000549.1_pt1 | contig 11288 bp, 9 predicted proteins | sample 1571561 | NCBI WGS metagenome assembly OGHQ01 (sample SAMEA2581941, study PRJEB24529) | metagenome | biome: Human gut stool | place: China | collected 2011
ATCCGTGTCATCCGCGTCTAAAAGATTAAAGTCCGCGTTCGTCCGCCTCAATCCGCGTCGTCCGCGTATCTTTATCCCAAGAATGAGATCAATACACCCGCAGCTACCGCTGAACCGATAACACCGGAGATATTACTGGACATACAGTAATTCAGCACATGGTTTTTCGGGTCATACTTCGTTGCTATTTCATTGCAGACACGGCTTGCCATGGGTACGGCACTCAGGCCGGTAGCACCAATCAGCGGATTGATCTTCTTCTTGCTGAATAGGTTGAACAGCTTCACAAAGAAAATACCACCGGTTATAGAAAGTGCAAATGCAAGGAATCCACCGATCACTATACCGATTGTTGTCCAGTTAAGGAATGCTTCGGATGTCATCGTTGCTCCTACGGACAGTCCGAGGAAGATAGTAGCAGCATTCATGATGCTATTGGAAGCAGCATCGAACAAGCGGAATGTATTGGTACCGATTTCTTTTACCAGGTTACCAAACATCAACATACCCACCAAAGGCACTGCACTTGGTACGAAGAGGGCAACAACGGTAGTTACCACAATCGGGAAGATAATCTTCAATACACGCAGATTCTTAATCTCGGTTTTCGAAGGATACAGCTTCTCCTGCTCCTTCATGTTAATCATCAATTCCTTCTTGGTACAGAACAGCTTCACCACCATCGGAATGATGACCGGTACCAGCGCCATATAAGAATAAGCAGCAATGGCAATCGGTCCCAACAGATGGGGAGCCAGCTTGATGGTAGTAAAGATAGCCGTAGGACCATCGGCACCACCGATAATGCCCAACGCACCTGCTTCCTGCGGAGTGAACCCTATCATCACAGCACAAAGCAGTACGGTGAAAATACCTAACTGCGCAGCCGCACCGAATATGGAGAGACGCAAGTTACGGAGCATCGGACCGAAGTCTGTCAGCGCACCCACACCCATAAAGATAACAGGCGGCAGAAAGCCGGTCTTAATCAGCATATAATAAATGAAGTTCATCAGTCCGAGGTCGTGCGCAATCTCGTGCAACGGCATCTCCCAAATATTCTTCATCACCCCGCCTACCATGACCATTCCGTTTTCATCTGCCTGAATCACCCCCATCTCGCCGCCGGGAAAGTTGGCAATGAGCACACCGAAAGCGATGGGTACCAACAACAATGGTTCATAGTGTTTCTTGATACCTAAATAAAGCAGGATGAAAGCGATGGCATACATCACGAGGAACGACGGATCAGCAATGATGTTGCTGAAGGCCGTCATATCATAGAGTTTTGCAAATATATCTTCCATTATCCTATCTTCATTAATACATCATCTTCAGAAACAGAGTCACCCGGATTGACACAGATGGCAACAACCGTTCCATCAAAGTCTGCGCGGATGGCATTGTATGTCTTCATAGCTTCGATATAGCAGAGGAGGTCACCACTCTTCACCTTGTCACCCACTTTCAACGGGGTTTCTTGCGCATTCTTTGTCAGGAAGAACTTGCCTTCGAGCGGAGCCGGAACGTCCTGACCTTCGCCTACGGGGGGAGCTGTCACCTTTTCGGTGGCCGAAGCGGGCAGGTCGATGTCACCGTATGCCACCGTCACGCGGTAAGCCTGACCGTCCACCTGCACAGTGAGCGTCTTGGGTTTGGCATCGTCCAGCGGAGACTTGTCACGTTCGGCACGGCGTTTCTCCACATCCTCCAGGAAGTCCTGCTTGGCCTTGCCACTCTTGTAAGCCTCGTATTGAGCCGGGTGCATGGCGTATTCGAAGAGCTCTTCGTCGTCCTCGCCCAGTTCCCACTTGTTCTCCTTCATCAGCTTGCGGTACTTGTCCAGAGCATCGGGATAGTTGTCCTGCGGATTGCCGGTGAAGAACTTGCGTCCTTCGCGTTCGGCCTTCTCTATGATTTCGGGAGCCAGCTGACCCGGCAGCTTACCTGCCTTGCCCAACAGCATATCCCAAATGTCATCGGCAATCATACCCCAGCGTTCCTTGCCTTTCTCCATAGCAATGACGTTCATCATGGAAAGGTTCTTGACGTACTGGCTGAACGGAGTCACCAACGGGGGATAACCCACGCGCGGCCAAACATATGCCACTTCGTTGAACAACTTGATGAGCAGTTCATCCTGCTTCATGAAGGGCAGGTTGCGTTTTGCCTTGTATTTGTTGATGGACTCCAGATTGGATTCCAAGTCTGCCATCAGACTGCCCATCATGCCACCCGGCAGTCCGGGACCAATCAGCAGGGAGTTCATCAGGCGGTTGCGCGGGCTGATGTACAAGCCAAGGAAGTCGTCCATAAACTCCTGGATGAGTGCGCGTACCTTCATATATGCCTCCATATTGACTTCGGGCACCTGGAAGCCTGCATCCTTCAGCATGGCCTGCACACTGAGCAAGTCGGCATGTCCCGTACCCCAGGAAAGCGGCTCCATGCCTACGTCGATATAGTCGCAACCCGCTTCGCACACTTCAAGAATACTTGCCATATTGAAACCGGGACCCGCATGACTATGATACTGGATAGGAATATCGGGATGCGCCGCCTTGATATTGGCCACAATCTTGCCCAAAGAAACCGGACGTCCGATACCTGCCATATCCTTGATGCAGATTTCGTCGGCACCTGCCTTGATAAGCTTCAGTGCCATCTCCGTGTAGTATTCTACGGTATGGATGGGTGAATGGGTGATGCAGAGCGAGCATTGGGAAATCATTCCGGCATCGTGTGCATAGCCAATAGAAGGGATGATATTGCGGGTATCGTTCAGACCGCAGAAGGTACGCGTGATGTCCGTACCCTGCGCTTTCTTTACCTTATAGAACAGCTTGCGCACATCGGCGGGCACGGGACTCATGCGGAGGCCATTCAGGGCACGGTCCAACATGTGAGTCTGGATACCGGCTTCATGGAACGGCTTCGTCCACTCGCGCACGGCTTTATTCGGATTCTCCCCAAACAGCAGATTTACTTGTTCAAAACCTCCGCCATTGGTTTCCACGCGCGCAAAACAACCCATCTCAATGATGGCGGGAGCTACTTTCACCAGTTGGTCAACACGGGGTACATATTTTCCGGCACTCTGCCACATGTCCCTGAATACCAAACTGAACTTAATTTCCTTTTTCATACTAAATTATTCGGTGTGTTTTATATAAGATTATTATTTCAGATTTTTTCTACCTTAGCAACTTTACCCTTACCTTGTGTCACTACTGTTACGGCTGCACTGATAGCTGCCAGAATATTACCGGGGACAGGTGCGGGACCATTTGCCGCAGCTTTAGCCGGTGTCACCTCTTCGGGCGCATATTTATTCACCAATGCAATAAGAGCTTTTCCTAAGTTAATAACAATCAGCAGGATAGCGAAGACTGTTGCCATACCTACCACCATCAGCAGAAGTGCTGTATTCAAGTTTTCCATATTATAAATTATTAGTTATTCAGCCGAATTTACGAAAAATCGCTCGAAATTAGCGATAATCCATTAAAGAAAGGCAGAGAAGAATGATAAAAGATGCTAAAAAGTAAAGCTTCCCGCACAACCAATGAGGTGGTACGGGAAACTTTTAGCATAAAACGGTGTCAGTCATCAATTGCTTTCAAGGAAGGAGAATCAGCCCAACGGATTCTCACCCTGGTCGCCGTCGTTGCCGCCGGGGGTTCCACCGGTATTGTCGCCGGGAGTAGTACCGGTGGAGGTAGAAGTCTTGCCCCACTCTTCCCAAACAATCTTCGTATTCACCATGCTGCGGGTAATCACCTGACGGCCACTATTACGCTCCACTTCGGGCAAAAAACGGACACGTACTCCGTTAATCAGCGAAGCGCTTACCTCCGCAGCCGTCGGCACTCCTCTTTTAGTAGAGGTGGCAGTATAGTAGAAGGTGCCTACACCGTTTATCTTCACAGTACGTCCCTGCCCCATGAAATTGCTCAATACACGTCCCAAGTTCTCCATCACCGCATACGTGTCACCACGGGTCACGGTAGAAAGAACAGACAGCTCGTCTGCCACTTCACGGGTAGTAACCGCCTTGCCCCAGGTTACTGATTGAGGATACCACAAATCGTTTACTTTTTTCTGAACTCTTTTAAAAAATGCCATAATCGTAATGTTTTAAATGATTAATTAATAATGTATATCCGGTTTCTCTTGTCTCACCCGAGAAGCAGAAGTTTTCATCGTGAGGCCTCAACGATTCAGCCGTCTGCTTTTCTCAAATTCGATGTTGCAAAGTTAGGGTGGGAAACAAGGGAAAACAAGAAAATGGCATCTACAACCAATTTACATAAATCACTAAAATACAAACAATTACAAAAACAACATCTCTACAAGAAGAAGGGGAAATAAAGCTGAAATAAGAAGAATAAGGTGATAATCTCTACAAGCTATACACGCAAACTTCTGATAATGAAGGCACCTATATCTTCCGGTCTCTACAAGATAGTTACTATAAGCTATTCTTTGCAATATGACATCATTTAGAGTTTATGCCAGTGAAAAGAAAGAATGCACACATAGAGAGAATGTGCCTCTCTACATGTTTGGCTGATTTTACTTTGTTACTGCATTATACAAATCCTGGTAGGTTTTCACCACACTATACGCCACATCGCCAGTGCTGATAGCTGCAAAATGGCGACGGGCGCACTCTATCTTGGCATCCTCGGCACGGCGAAGTTGTGATACTTCGATGTCGTTGCCTTTGGTTTCTGCCACGAAATAGACGTGCTTCACGGAATCTTCTCGAAAAGCTACAGCCCAGTCGGGATTATATTTGCCCATCGGAGTGTTGATGTAGAATCCACCGGGCAGTTTGCTATATACCACCACATCATCCTCAGCTTCCAGCGACTCGGCAAAACTCTTTTCGATACCTTCACTATCTACCACTACAAGATCGTAAAGCGACTTGGTACTTTCGATAGCATTCTTGCCAAGTGTACCACGCAGCGTAGCTTCCTCAAAGATGCCAGTACCAAAAGTTCCAGCACATTTCTCATACTGGATGTGTTGGATGAGCGAGATAGCCTTACAATCGTTGATGATGCGACCGGCTTTGATGATGAACTCTTCTGGATTCAGCTTGAACTGATGGAAAGTCGCATGATTAACGCCTTTCAGCATTTCTACAATGGTGCGGCGAGTTAGACCGGTGGATTGCACGAGTTCACCTACCAAGTCGTAAGTTACTTCTGCTCCAATAACTTCCGTTACCCGAATGGTTTTCACTGTAGCGGCACTCATGGCTGCTCCGGCTTCCAATTCTTCGCGGTCACGGATGCTTTCCATGCCGCCACTCTCCACTACAATACGGATTTCTGTCACATTCAGGTGCTTGTCGAGTGCATCAATGGCACTCTTGATGAGTTTTGACGTTTCAAAACTCACGTTATAGTATGTACGTGTATTGATGCGCCGCCACAACTCTTGCCACTCTTTTTTGTTGAAGTTGTCTTTCACTAAGTGAGCCTCCGTTTTATTACGTCCATTGGCTGGTTTGAAGGCATCGGGATTGAACACTTTATCCAACTGTTTGATGATAAACGAATGTAGATTTTCCACCTCACCAAACTGGAGCGAATCGGCTTTCTTTTCGTCAAAGTACTTTTGCGTGAGCTTGCCCTTCTTGATGTAACCTTGGACTATCAGTTCTTCGTGGATTTCCACGGCCTTTTCGGTCGTAATCTTTATGCTGTGTCCATCTTGTGTCTGTGCCAGTTGGTCGACAAACAGTGTAGCTGTCACCACTACCGGACGGCTGGCACAGGCTTCTGCCATATCGGTTTGCAGCTTCTTGGCAAAGTCGTCATAGCTTTCGCTGGCGATAACGGTCAGGATATTGGTGTCGAACACATGGTCACCCAATACGTCGGCATCTTGACGTTCGCCCTTATCGTTGACGCATAGGCGCATACCACGACCCACCTCCTGACGTTTCTTGATTTCGTTGGAGGTGTCTTTCAACGTACAAATCTGGAACACATTAGGATTGTCCCAACCTTCCTTCAAGGCCGAGTGAGAGAAGATGAAGCGAATGGGGCAACTTTGGCTAAGTAAGCGCTCCTTATCCTTCATGATAAGGTCGAAACCACGTTCTTCGTTTTCGCCTTCCTTATTCTTCGATTCCACGTTCTTCCCTTTTTTATCGATAGAGAAGTAACCATCGTGAATGTTTTCGGGCGCATTCTTCGGATTGGAAAGGAAGCGAGTGTAGGCGGTATCCTTAAAGGTAGACATAAGCTCTTGCAAGGCACGTTGGTATTCCTCTTCAAACATCCGTGCAAATTTGCCCTTCTCTGCCGTGTCCTTACCGTAGATGCGGTAACTATCCACATGATCGATAAAGAAGAGCGAAAGCACCTTGATGCCGCGAGTAAAAAGTTGGCGTTCACGTTCCAAATGAGTCTTGATGGTTTCACGTATCTGGTGGCGACGGAGAATATCCTCATTCACGCTGCCCACCACCTCACCGGGATGAAGCGTCAGTCCGTTGAGGAAATGCACGGTATTGGTCAATCCGTCTATACATTCCACTTTAAAGTTATTGGCATACTCCTGCAAACCGCCACTTTGCTCTTTGAGATCGAATCCTTCGCCGACCAAACGAATGGTCTGGCGTGTGCCATTGGCAGTCTTGACATCGAAGCCCAATCGAGCTTGTGGATTGCCTTTGCTAATGACGATCTCATCCAGATAGACATAGCTATTGGTAGCTGTAGAACCCACTTGATGCACACTGCGTACCTCTATTTTCTTCACCAGCTTCTTGTTGTAAGCGTCGATGGCATCGAGGCGATATACTTGGTTGAATATTTCACGGTGCGTGGCACTATAAAGTAAGGTAAAGAGCGGGTTAAACAGTTTGATACCTTTTCGTGTAGCATTACTTTTATCCGTTCCCAACACGCTTTGCGGCTCGTCAATAATTAGGATGGGATTCGTTTTTGCCAAGATGTCAATAGGCTTTCGCGAACCGAACTCATCACGGCGTGAGAAGATGATACGGGCTGCGGAATCACCTGCGCGACCTTCCTTGTTTTTATCCTCGTTAAGCGAAGCATTGAAAGCCTGCGTATTGATAATCATTGCATGAATGCCGTTATCCGAAGCAAAGGCATCAATCTTAGCGAGCTGCTTCGAGTTGTAGATGAAGTATTGCATACGCTTACCATATTCTCCAGCAAAGTGCTCTGCCATACTCTCAAAACTCTTGAACACGCCTTCGCGGATGGCAATACTAGGCACTACAATCACAAATTTCGACCAGCCATAGCGGGCGTTCAGCTCATACATGGTCTTGATGTAGGTATAGGTCTTACCCGTACCTGTTTCCATCTCGATGGTAAAGGTACGTCCGTCTCCCTCCAGATGCTCCACGGGATTCAATCCTTCTGCCATCTGTATGCCACGCACATTCTCGCAAATACTTTCATTGTCAAGTACAAGGGGAAAATTGCCGAAACCGTCGAAGTTGAGCGCACCAAACTTGTTCAAGAAGGTGCGGCTGCCATCGTGTTTGGGTTGCCCCTGAAACACATCGCTCACGCATTTGGCGGCTTCCGCTTGAAAGCGTTGATGTTTATATCTTATTTTCACTTTTTGCCTCCTTTCTTACTTTTGTCACTAATCGCCTTGATAGCGTTCAAATAGTCTTGCTCCACATCGCTGAGTGTGCGTTGTTTATATTTACGATACTCAGTAGTGGCATGTTCCATCGCTTCTTGATGGGATACTAGGCCTCCATCCAGTAGGAGTTGTTCTCCAGTTGAGGTGAGTATGCGATCCAGATAGTTTGCCCAATCGTTCATGGTCATGGGTTGCTCTTTCTCGGCTTGGCGTTCTGCGAAATCAAGTAAAGCGATAATCATGTCAAGATTATAGAAGGTTGTCATGTATGACTTACCATCTGTGGCAGTTGTTCGGAATTTCCGAACAACTGAGTCCTCTTGTAGTTCGCCTTCTTCGAAAATGTGCTTAATATGCTCACTTACATTCGATTTACTCGTCTGATACAACTCGCACATCTGCGCTTGAGTAAGCCATAAAGTATCTTCCTCAAGTTTCACATCTATCTTTGTCAGACCGTCATTGTCTGTATAGATTGGTATTTTGTTGTTCTCTTCCATGGACACGTCAAATTACTCTGATATTATTAAACGCATCATTATCCGACCAATCCAAGAATTGCTTGAACTGCTCATAAATATTGATTTTCTGAGCATCTTCCTTGAAGCAGGCATCACGGAAAAGTACACGCAAGGGACTCTTGTCGGCCATCGCAGTTACTACCTTATCGGTAATGCCCTCGGAGAAGCAAGCCACAAGATCGCCTTCGTTGACAGTGTAGATGGTACAACCGTCCATGGTTTCTGCCTGCAAGGGCAAGTCCAAGCGAACACCCCATGCCAACATCGAACCATAGAGTAGGTCGAGGTCAGTACGATCGCGCTTGATATTATAGGCAAAGAGGTCAAGCTGGTCTTGCTTGTATTCCTTGGGTGAAAGTGATACTTTCTCGTAGTTGCTTTCGTCAAGGCGGTAGACACGGAAACCGGTGTCGAGGTTTTGGGTAGTAAGCGGGGAATCTGCTTTTATTTTTGCACCGGAACGACGGATGCGTTCTTTGGCTATCTCAGGGATAGTGGCGTAGCCTGCCTTACGTGCTTCGCTATCTTCTGGCGTTTCTTCGGGAAGCTGAACGCAGATATATCTTCTGTTACCTCCGTCTTCGGCGTTGAGTTGCATTACAGCATGAGCAGTGGTGGCAGAGCCTGAGAAGAAATCGAGGATAAGTGCATCTTTATCAAAATGAGTCATCATCTTGAGCATCCTTATCAAGAGATTTATACTTTTGGGATTGTCGAATGCTTTGCAGCCCATTAATTTCTGAAGATATGAAGTTGCGGAAGAAGTTAAGAAATCTGTATCCCACCAAGTCGTAACTTTTTTTCTTGATTGTCGAGCCTGATCTTCGTAATACTTCTTCTGGAGATTGTTCTCTGTGACAATAAGCAGTCCATTATCATACAGTTTCTGCATGGTCTCTTTTGAATATCTCCAATATCCTTCAACGCCCATAAATTCGTAAAAAGGATTACCTTTCTTTGCTCCACCAGGACCATCTACAGGTGCCAATTTATATTTTCCCTTATCGTCTTCTCGATCAAATCCGTCTAATACAGGGTCTTCTCCTATATTCTTTTGTTGAGCAAACACCTCATTTATTTCTTTGGCATAAAACGCAATGTGATTGTGATTCTCAGATATTATTCTATCATTAGAAACAGAGGCTCTATGCTTATGGCAAATATCAGCAATGAAATTATGCTCGCCAAAGACTTCATCACATATTTTGATGAGATTTGCGCCGCGAAGTTACGAAAAGAGTGTAATTTATTGGAAATGAGCATTGGGTAATCGCTCATAATAGTAATAGGTTACGAATTAGTTAGTTATCTACTGCATTATTCTTCTGTGCGTTGCGTAACCTTCAAAGAACTCTTCGTATGCAAAAGTAACAATAAAACGGGAGATTTAGAAATGAATCTCCTGATTTTTTCTTCTCACACAAGTTTTTCCAAGAAATTCTGCTAAAATCTTCTGAATAGCTTAAAATGAGCGATTTATGAGTGTCTTTCCTCAATAGAGGTAATGACTTGGCAATAGTTTTAACTTCTACATTCTACATAAGTTTGCCTTGCTTGCCAAACAACTCTTTTCGGATGCAAAGTTAAACCTAAAATCTGAAAAACGACACTTTTTGCTTTGTTTTTATAGATTATTAATTTTGGGTTGGAAGTGTGCTTATTCCAAATGTAGCAACACATTGTCTATGCAGCATAGATAAATTTCATATACGGCATTAAAAGTAAGAGAAATGTTAAATGTCGTCCTCATTCCTACAATACAAAGCAAAACGTTCTCGTTTATGGATTTTTTTTCGTACTTTTGAAAGTTATAGAAAGAGAATGTAGATTAGAAAGGTAAAATATGGACAATAAAGTATTCCTTTTAGGATTATTTCTGCTTTCAGTTGCTAACGTGAAAGCTCAAACTCAGACGCAGAATGATTCGCTCACAATGGAGAACATGATGCACAACCTTCCCGAAATAATGGTCAAAGGTTCGCGCCCTATCGTCAAGGCTGAGCGAGGTATGTTATCCTATAACATGCCGTTACTCATGAAACAACTACCTGCCGACAATGCCTATGAGGCTCTTACACGTATTCCTGGTGTTAGTGATGCTGATGGTGGCATCAAGTTTTCCGGCAACGAGGTGACGCTTATCATCAACGGACAGGCGACCACTTTAACGCAAGAACAGCTTGCAGACAGATTGAAAGCGATGCCTGCTGCACAGTTGGCTAAAGCAGAGGTGATGCTTGCTGCTCCTGCACGTTATCATGTTCGTGGCATGGCTATAAATATCGTCACGAAAGATTATGCAGGGAAAAATCAGTTGTCGGGACAGATAAATGGAGGATTACAGCAAAACAAATATTCCAGAGAGTTTGGAGATTTCTATCTTTCCATGCAGAGGGGCAAATTTGGAATGGATGCACAATATCAATTTATTGACGGCAATTCATATGGTGAATCTTCACGCATAGCCAACCATCCATTGGATAACGGGCGTATTCACTACAACGATGAAACGTGGCAGAAATCATTTGGTATTGCTCATGACTACCGACTTGGTATGAATTATGCATTTAGCAAGAACCATCGACTTGACATTGCCTATACGGGAAAATGGCAAAAGTCTTGCTCCAACAATCACACTACAGGTTCAAGTGTAAGCGGAATGCATTACGACACTCATGTGTATCTGCACAATGTTGATGTAAACTACTCACTTCCTTTTGGACTTAACATTAGTGGTTCGTACACTAACTATCGTACCCCTCAACAACAAAAACTTGACGGTACGATGTATGCAGATGAAAATACGACAGAAACGGAACGCAACCTTACAAGTGGCAGTGAACAGACTATCAGCAAATGGATGTTCGCAGCCGACCAAAACCATTCTTTTACACATGGTTGGGGATTGTCGTATGGTGTAAAGGGACAATTCACAAGCAACAAGAGTTATCAGAACACCATCGACAAAGAGGGTAACATTCTGCCTAATGCAACAAGCAGTGTGGACATCAACGAACGTATTTGGAATATATACGCAGGTTTCAGCAAACAGATAAACAAGGCTGGAAAATCCAGTGTAAGCTGCCCCCTAAAACCAAGCGATTCTGCCCCCTTGTG
>OGHQ01000566.1_pt1 | contig 11019 bp, 8 predicted proteins | sample 1571561 | NCBI WGS metagenome assembly OGHQ01 (sample SAMEA2581941, study PRJEB24529) | metagenome | biome: Human gut stool | place: China | collected 2011
GGATCCTGAGCCGTTGGCCTTCCCGCAGCTTGTTGGCGTTTTTCAGCTTGTTCAGCTTCATGATTTGTGCCGTAGTGGTTCTGTAACGGCGGGCGATCGCACCCAGCGTATCGCCTCGCTTGACCGTGTAGGTGGTGTATGCGGGGGTGGCGTCCGCGAGTTTCTTCTTTTCGATGTTGGCCGGATTGATGTACTCTTTCAGATAGGTGGAGTCCTTCCGGTGAATCTCCTCTTCGCTGGCGATGTACTGGCAGAGGTAGTGCTGGGGGAGTACCAGCGTGTAGCTTTTGATCGTAGCCGGGATGATGTCCATTTTGTATTGCGGATTGAGTGTCCGCAAAGTTTCGATGGGAATGTCGAGTGTCGAGGCTACTTGTCCCAGGTGGAGCAGGCGGGTGACGCGGATCGTATCGGTCGCCAGCGGCATGGGCGGGTTTTCGCTCTGGATACCGTGCTGCTGGTGGTAGGCATAGGCATAGGAGGCTCCGACGAAGGCCGGTACATACCCGCGAGTTTCGCGGGGCAGGTATTCGTAGATGTCCCAGAAGGTCGTCCCTCCGCCGGCGCGGGCCAGGGCTTTGTTTACGTTGCCCGGGCCGCAGTTGTAGGCGGCGATGGCGAGTGTCCAGTCGTGGTAGATGCTGTAAAGGTCCTTCAGATAACGGCAGGCGGCGCGGGTCGCTTGCACCGGGTCCCGACGTTCATCGACGAACGAATTGATCTCCAGTCCGTAACTTTTGCCTGTCGCGGGCATGAATTGCCACAGTCCGACAGCACCCATCGGAGAGGTGGCCGTGGTCGAGAGAGCCGATTCGATGATCGGCAGGGCACGCAGCTCGACGGGCAGGTCGGCCTTGATGAGCTCTTCCTCGATCAGCGGGAAATAGTAGCGTGAGAGGCTCAACACCCGGTTGATTGTCCCGTAACGGGTATCGACGTAACGGCGGATGTAGTTTTTGACGATCGGATTGAAGGGGAGTTGCACCGGTGATACGAGTGCCCGCAGGCGGTTGGCATAGACTGAATCGGGGGTCGTGTCACTCGAGGAAGCGAGGCTGTCGATGTCGATGTAGTCGTTGAAAAACGTATCGTAGGATTGCAGAGTCTGCTTTTCCCGCCAGAGAGCCACGAGCGAGTCGATCTGGGCCGGGGTGAGATTGCGATTCAGTTCCGGACAGTAAGGCTCCGTTTGCTGTACGGTCGTTTTTTCTGTCACTGTTTTCTCCGGTTTGACCGAAACGGGAGTATGGGTCGATTTCGAAGCCTGCTTTTCGGTCTTGGCTTTTCTCTTGGCACGGCGCTCTTTGCGGCTCTGGGCGGTTGCGGTCGCGCAGCCGAGGAGGATCGAAAGAAAGAGGGTGCAGGCGAGGATCTTTCTCATGATGGAATCAGAAATTCAGGTTGAAGTTGAATCCGAAAGTCGGGCGGTGTCCGCCGACGGTCGGGGAATAGACGTAATTCACCGCCGGCGTGAACTCTACGCTTAAATCGTCCGAAATGTCGTAACTTTTCAGATGAGCGTCCACATGGGCGTCGATGATTTGCAGCACGTAAAGTCCGGCAGTGATGATGATGCACAAGTCGCGGTTGCGGCGGTAATTGTCCTTGAGGTTTTTGAGAAATTCCGCTGAGTACTTAGTACCGAATTCGCCCTTGGCTACAGGCGGGTCGGGATGGTGCTCCGGGTCTTTCTGGTGCTCTTCCAGGGCTTTGTCGTAGGCGCTACGATCGGAGTAGGCTTTCTTGAAACGCTTGTAGCCGCGATTGTTCCAGTCGATGGTATAGATCGTGGTTGCCAGTCCGCCTACGACGAAAGGCAGTTTCCAGTAACTTTTGTTATAGACTTGTCCGGCACCGGGGAAGATCGTGGCCAGTGTCGTGGCTTTCTTTACGGGGGAGGCGTCGTAGCGGTAGTTGACCGCCGCATCGCCCAGGAAGTAAAGGTAGGAGGCGACCGTAAGCCCGAGATAGATCTGCCTGCGCGTATTGCTGCGGATCATACGGGACTGTACGTCGTCCAACTCCTCCGTGCGGGCCGTACCGTTTTCCAGCAGGGCGTTGTATTGTCGTTTGAGAGGTTTGTAGGTGTTGTTTTCGTGGAAGAAGAGGGTCAGTCCCGCACCTACCGTTCCGTAGAGGATCGGCAGCTTCCAATATTGCTTGTTGTAGATCTGTCCGAAACCGGGCGCTACCAGCGAGATCCAACTTACGCCCGACAGCGAGATGGTATCGCGCCGGGGGCGGAGGTCTTTTCGGCCTGCGAGCGAGTCGGGCGCTCCGAGTGCTGCGGGCAGGGAGTCGGTTTTCAGAAGCAGGGCCGAGTCGGGGACGAATTGCGGGTGCAGTCTCGCAGCCAGCGAATCCCGGAGCCGCAGCGAATCGATGCCCGAACGCAGCAGCGAATCGCGCAGGGTACTGTCCTGAGGCAGAGAGTCCACCCGCATCAGTAGCAGAGAGTCCGTAAGATGGTTTTTGGCCAGGCTGTCCGGTTTGGGCATCAGACCGCTGCGCACGAAAGTTTTCGCGCTACGGTAACGGTCCAACGGAACTTGGGCCGATGCTTCGCCTGCTCCGCACAATGCGAGAAAGGCGAAAAGCACCAACAGACGGATATATCCCCGGGTGTGTTTCATCTATTTATTGTTGCGGATTTCGGCGGAAGCGCCTCTTTTCTCGAATTTTTCGATGAAGCGGTCGATGTCCCGGTCGTCCGAGAAGTCGATCACGATGCGACCGCCGCCGTTTTTCGAGCGTTTGATGCTGATCTCCTGCGAGAAGAATTTTTCGAGCTGCTCCACCAGCCGCGCATACGATTCGGGATACTCCTCGTCTTCGGCCGGAGCTGCGGGTTTTGCCGCAGGGTCGGTCAGTGCGCGGACCAGTTCCTCGATCTGGCGCACGGAGAGTCCCTTGCGGATGCACTTTTTGAGCAGGCGCAGTTGCAACTCTTCGGGAGCTCCGGCGATCGCTTTGGCGTGTCCCATCGAGATAAGCCCCTCCTTGAGGGCGAGTTGTACTTCGTTGGGCAGTTTCAAAAGGCGCATGTAGTTCGACACCGTCGAGCGTTTTTTGCCGACCTTTTCCGAGAGCGCCTCTTGCGTGAGGTTGCATTCGTCGATCAGCCGCTGCATTCCCAGGGCGATTTCGATGGCGTTGAGGTCTTCGCGCTGGATGTTCTCCACCAGGGCCATAGCATGCAGGTTCTCGTCGTCCACTTCGCGGATATAGGCGGGCAGGGACTCCAGTCCGGCTTTGCGGGCGGCCCGCCAGCGGCGTTCGCCACTGATAATCAGGTAGCGTCCGTCGTCGGTGCGTTTGACCGTGATGGGTTGGATTACGCCCAGCGTGCGGATCGAGTCGGCCAGCTCTTCGAGCGCCTCTTCATCGAACTCCGTGCGCGGCTGCGTGGGGTTGGGGAAGATCGCCGAAACGGAGATCTCCGCCATTTCGGTCATCGGTTTGAGCCTGGCATCCAGGTGTTCGCTCCCGAAAATGGCGTCCAGACCGCGTCCTAATCCCTTCTGTTTCATAATGCTATTTTGCTTTTTGATTGCTTTTGCGGTTGCGTTTCAGGAGCTCCTTGGCCAACGTGAGGTAATTAGCCGACCCGACGGCGGAAGCATCGTACAAGATGACGGGTTTTCCGTGCGAGGGGGCTTCTCCTAAACGGATATTGCGTTGAATTATTGTGTCGAAGGCCAGCTCTCCGAAGTGGTTGCGAACTTCGTTCACCACCTGGTTGTTGAGGCGGTTGCGCATGTACATAGTCAGCACGAAGCCTTCGATTTCGAGCGCCGGGTTCAGTCCGTTCTTGACGATGCGGATGGTGTTGAGCAGCTTCGAGAGCCCTTCGAGCGCGAGGTATTCGCACTGTACGGGAATCAGCACCGTGTCTGCGGCCGTAAGGATATTCACCGTCGTATAGCCCAGCGAGGGGGAGCAGTCGATCAGGATATAGTCGTAACGGTCGCGCACGCTCTCCACGATGCGGCGGATCACGTGGTGTCCGTTCTCCATCTTCGGTAGCTCGGTGTCGGCGGCCACCAGGTCGATCGACGAGGGGAGCAGCCAGAGGTTCTTTACGTCCGGGCTTTGGAGGATTACGTCGGCCGCCGTCTTCGCTCCGGTGATGCACTCGTAAATGCCCTCCAGGTTGATATCGAAGCCCAGTCCCGACGTGGCGTTGGCCTGCGGATCGGCGTCCAGCAGGAGAACTTTCTTGCCCAGCAGCGCGAGCGACGCCGAGAGGTTGATGGCCGTGGTCGTCTTGCCCACGCCGCCTTTCTGATTGGCCAATGCGATGACCTTTGCCATGTTTGCTGATTTTAACGGGTTATAATCGGCCAAAAATACGAATTTTATCGGGAAAAACCATAACGATACCCGAAAAATGCCTATCTTCGAAGCGTAAAACAGGTCTTTATACCGAAGATAAAACATAGAAGCTATGGTACATACCGATTCCACGACTCCGTCCGATGTCCGTCCGCAAGCTCCTGTTGGGGATACTCCCGGAACATCCGATCGGGGACAAACGCCGCAACCGGCTCATAAATATCGATTTCCGACCCTTATCGACCTGTTGGCTCTGGTAGGAATCTGGTATTTGCTGCAATTCGTCGGACTGCTTGCCGCCCGTCTCGCCGGGTTCGATTTTCCGGACTGGGACTTGTTGCGCGGCAACGTCGCTCCGACGCCCGAACAACAGGACGCTCTGGCGCGTTTTACGGCTTTCACCTACCTGGTGACGATGGGACTGATGATTCTTTTCACGCTGTTCTATCGCCGCTTGCGGCACGGAACGCGCAAGACGCTGCGCTTTTCGGCGCGGGGCCTCAATCCGGTTCTGCTGCTTTGGGGACTGGTGATGATGCTGGCTGCCGGTATCGTCATCGAACCGGTGGTGGAGCTGCTTCCGATGCCTTCGTCCGCAGTTTACGGCCGGGGCTTCTGGGCGATCATTACGCTGGTGGTTATGGCTCCTCTGTTGGAGGAGTTCCTCTGTCGGGGCATCATTCTCGAGTCGGTGCGGGCCAAGTACGGCGTCGTAGCGGCTTTGTTCCTCTCGTCGGCGTTCTTCGCCGTGTTGCACGGACATCCGGCGCTGGCGGTCAATGCTTTCGTGATGGGCCTGATCCTGGGTTTCATCTACATCGAGACCAATTCGATCTTTTCGGTCGTTCTGCTCCATGCCATGAACAACGGCGCGGCTTTCCTGTTGATTATGGTCGGACTGGACGGGGCCACGATACGTTCGGTTATCGGCAGCGATACACTTTATACGATCGTTTACGTCGTTGCGCTCGTGCTTTTCGCCGCATCGGGCTATATGATCTACCGTTTGCTGGCCCGGGTGAAAAAGTTGGATAAAAATACGATCCGGTAACCTGTTGTGACGGTCGGGGGCTATTTTGCGGCGTACCGCAGGAGCGGGATCGTCGGCGGGTATCATGCAGAAGTATTGTCTGTGCCGGTTTTCCCCGGATTATCTGCACCGGAGCATCCGGTTTTTTCGATACGATAAATTAGGGCGTAATGTAATATTCGGGATGCACGGTACGTTAGGTTCGGGTAAAAAGTATCTTTTTTAGACGATAGGATGCGCCTCGGCTTAACTCAAATAAATTTGGTTAGGCTCTCGGCTTTCATTATCTTTGTCCCTTGTAGTTATGAGTTTTTGTGCCAAAATAGGAGCTGTTCTGCTGCTCGTACTTGCGGTAGGGTGCCAGGAAGTGCCCCGCTATTGGGGCGGAGGTCGGGTCGTGTTGGCCGAGGCTGCCGGTAGAAAATTGTACGCGCGAGAGGTTAAGGCTGCGATTCCGAAGGGAGTGGTCGGCGAGGACAGCGTGGCTTTCGTAAACCGTTATGTCGAAAAGTGGGTGCACAAACAGCTTAAATTGCACGAGGCCGAAGAACTTTTCTCCGATGCCGAGCAGGACATCGATTCGCTGGTCGAGGAGTACCGCCAGGCGTTGTTGATCCGTAAGTTCGACCAGCATCTGATCGAGGAGCGCATCGATACGCTCGTTACCGCCGATCAGATTGCTGCCTATCACCGTGAACACGCGTCGGATTTCAAGGTCAATCAAACCCTGGTCAAGGGGCGGATCGTTCGCTTCGACGCCAACAACCGGCAGGCGCCGAAGCTGCGCAAGTTGATGACGCAGCCCGGCTCATCCCGGCAGCAAGAGTTCGCCGACATCTGTACCAAGAACAATTTCGTACTGAACGATTTCTCCTCTTCGTGGGTGACCTTCTCCGAGTTTCTGGGCTATCTGCCCACATTGCGCAACCAGAGTTACGACGCCCTGCTCTCCTCGCGGGCCGTACAGGAGATGAGCGACGGTCATTCGCGCTACTATTTCGAAATAAGCGACGTGCTTCGTCCGGGCGATCCCGAACCGCTGGAGCGCAGCGAGGCGATCGTGCGCCGCATCCTCTACAACCAGCGGCAGAACGAGATCATTCGGGCCTACGACGAGGAGGTTTACCGAAAAGCGGTCGAGGAGGGGAGAGTGAAGATCCATGAAGAAGAAAAAATAGAGAACTGATGAGCAAGAAGATTCTGTTTTGCGCAGCGTTGGTGCTGGCGATTTTTGCAGGGGCCGCCCAGAAGCGGCAGGTGATGCTGGACCGCGTGGTGGCCGTCGTCGGCGGATCGTCGATCCTCTGGTCGGAGGTGGACGAATATGCGGGCGAGCTGGTGGAACAGCGCCGCCAGCAGGGTTACACTTCGGACCGCGATCCCCACGACGAAGCGCTCGAACAACTGCTGATGCAGAAGCTGCTGTTCAATCAGGCGGGTTCTATCGCCGCGCTCGAAACCAAACAGCATATGCCGATCTTCAACGTGCGCGAAATGCTGCGTCAGCGTTACGAGGAGCAGGCATACGCCCAGGCTATGCAGAGTTCCGTAGTAGGGAAAATCAAGGTGATTCCCGGCGAGGTGGAGCGTTACTACAAGAAGACCGATCCGGACAGTCTGCCGACTATCCCCGAACAGTACGTTTATGCCCAGATCACCCGTTTCCCGGCGTCGATCAAGGAGGCCAAGCAGCGCACCAAGGAGCGGTTGCTGGATATGCGCGAGCGCATCATCAAGGGGCAGACCCGTTTCGACATCATGGCCCGCATGTATTCGATGGACGGTTCGGCCATCAGTGGCGGCGAACTGGACCCCCAGCCTTTGGACGGGTTCGTGCGGCAGTTTGCGGACGCATTGGCCGATCTGAAGCCGGGACAGGTTTCCGAGGTCGTCGAAACGCAATACGGTTATCACCTGATTCAGTTGATCGACCAGAAGGGGCGTATGTACCATGCGCGTCATATCGTGTTGCGACCCTCCTATACGCTCGAGGAGCTGGCGGCTCCGGCCCGTATGCTGGACAGTATCGCAAACCTGATCCGTAAGGATTCGATTACTTTCGAGGAGGCGGCCCGGAAGTTTTCCGACGACGATAATTCGAAGATGAACGGCGGCGTGGTGACCAACCACGATTTGCTGGAACTTACTCAAAGGTGGGAAGCAAGTTATACCGAAACACGCTTCATGAAAGAAGATTTCGGCCGGGCCGGTGGCAAGAGCCTCGACGACTACAATGCCCTGCGCAATCTTAAGGAGGGCGAAATTTCCGACGCCTATCAGACCGAAGACTGGATGGGCAACCAGCTCAGCAAGATCGTCAAGCTCGTGAAGGTGATCCCTCCGCACAAGGTTTCGCTCGACGAGGACTATATTCGCGTCGAACAGCTGGCGCTGAACGCCAAACGCGAGAAAGTGTTCAAGGAGTGGCTCGACAAGAAGATCGAGGGCATGTACATTTATATCGATCCCGAATTTCGGGACGGAGAGTTCGAAAATAAGAACTGGGTAAAATAGAGATCGTCCGATGCCGAAGGGATTGCGAAAAATAGTGTGCGCACTGCTGGTCGCAGGTGTCGCCGGAGGTGTGATCCTCGCGGGGAACAGGCCGCTGGCCGTTCCCGTTGCGGGTGTTCAGACCCCGTCGGCTCCGGGTGCTCCGGCCCAGGACCCCGAGTCGAACAAGGTGGTCGATTTCGTCGCCGACCGGGGATATCCCATTCCTTACGGCGATACGACCGCGACAGTGCTCGTAGGGCATTTCGCGGCCCAGCACAACGGGGCGGTCATTACCTGCGACAGCGCGATCCGCTACAACGACAAGCGCATCGAGTGCTTCGGCAACGTACTGATCAATAAAAAAGAGACATACATTTACGGCGACCGGGCCGACTACAACGGTGAGATCAACGAGGCGCGGGTCTATGCTCCGCTGGTGAAGGTCGTCGATGGGGATGCGACGCTCTATACTTATGATTTCCGGTTCAATACGCTGGACAATATTGGTACTTTCAGCGGAGGCGGTATGCTGACCAACCGCGAGAATCACCTCGAATCCGACCGGGGCTACTATTATGCCGATACGCACCAGATTATCTGTGTGGATCGTGTCGAGATGCGCAACGACAAGTACGAACTCAAGGGCGATTCGGTGGTGTACGATACGGATACCGACCAGGCTCATTTCTTCGAGCGAACCAACATCTGGAACGAAGGCGGCGATTACATTTATGCCGACCGGGGACGTTACGAAAAGCCGCGCGAGCTTTACGTGCTGACTCGCAACGGGTATGTGATGACCGAAAAGCAGGAGCTGTGGAGCGACAGCCTCGACTATTACCGGGAGTCCGGGCATGCTCTTTTGTTCCGGAATATCCAGATCGACGACGCCGAGCACAAAGTGCTCGCTTTCGGCGATTACGGCGAATATTGGAAGGAGCCGGGCAATGCTCTGCTCACGCAGCGACCTTCGGTGGTCAGCTACGATACGAGTCAGAGCGATTCGCTCTATATGTGTGCCGATTCGATGTTTCTTTATACGATCTCGAAGAGCGAGCAGGCACGTGCCGATTCGTTGGCGAAGGTGAAGGCAAAGGCGGCAGATTCTCTGGCCGGCTCTAAGGGGGGACCGTCTGTGGATTCACTGGCTGCGAAACCGAGTGCTGCGGGTCCAAAAGCCTCGCAGGATGGATCGCAGGCGGATGCCGCTGCTCCGCAGGCTGCGGCCGGAGCCGTCGAAACCTCGTCCGAAACTGCGGATGCCGGTTCTGGTTCCGTTGCAGAACCTATAGCGGCTGTTCCGGTTGAAAAAGGAGGAACGGGGGGCGATTCTCTGGATGCCGCCCCAGCAATAGATACGCTTCTTTCCGACAGCCTTGATCGGGTGGGGGGCGGAATGACCCCTGCCGATTCCGTGGCCGCCGTTTCTGCGGTGGATACGCTTTTTTCCGACAGCCTTGCGCAGGCCGGTCCAAAATCGCTTCCTGCGGATTCTTCCGTGCATATTCTTTCCAAGCGGGAGCGGAAAGCCCAGGCCGACAGCTTGAAAGCTCAATTGCGGGCACAGGCCGACAGCATAGCGTCCGTGAAAAAGGCGCAGGCGGCAGCGGCCCGCAAGGAGAAGCTGGCGCAGATCGCCAAAGCACGTCAGGCTCGGGCTACTGCCAAGCTCGACGCTGCGAAACAGAAGGAGGAGGCATTGCGCAGAAAGAACCTGGAGCGCCGTGCCGAACGTATGGAGAAAATCTGGGCCAAGCGGCGTGCCAAAACCGGGAAGGCGATCCTGAAAGGCAAGCTTCCGGCGTCGGCTCTCGATTCGCTGGTCGCCGACTCCCTGCGGGAGGCTAGGGCTTTTGCCGCGTTGGATTCTTTGTTCCGGGACTCTCTTGCTGCGGATTCGCTGGGACGCGATTCCATGCAGCTCGATTCGCTCAAGGCCGGGGTTGCGGCAGCGGACTCTTTGCGGGGGGATTCGATCGCTGCACCTGCTGGAGATTCCCTCTACCGGTTGGTCAAGGGGTATCGCCGGGTAAAGATCTTCCGCAATGACTTCCAGGCGGTCTGCGATTCTCTGGTGGCCGTTTCCACGGACTCGATGATCCTGCTCTATATCGATCCTGTGCTCTGGAATCAGGATAACCAGATCACTTCGGACGTGATGAAGATCTATACCGAAAACTCCAAACTCCAGAAAGCGGAATTCGTCGGCCGTCCGGTCATGTCGAGCGAGATCGACACTATGACTTACAACCAGGTGACGGGCAAGCTGATTACTGCCTATTTCCGCGATAACAAGATCTATCGCAACGACGTGGACGGTAACGTGCAGACCATCTATTATATGCAGGAGGACGATTCGCCCGAACCGGTGGGGCTGGTTTCTATCCAAAGCGGTGCGGCTACCTACTATATCGACAACAATACGGTCGAAGGCATTACCTACCGTAATCAGCCGGTCTTTTCGATCTTCCCGATGGATAAGATTCCGGAGACGCAGGCTCTTTTTCTCGAAGATTTCAAGTGGTAGGGACACCGGCGCCCGGTGCTTCGGGAGGTTTTCGACCGGACGATTCGCCCTTCGGAGCGTGCGGAGAAGAGTGCGCTGCCGCGACCCGATTTTCCGATCACGCGCCGTATCGAGGAGTATAAAACGTTGCTCATCGAGTCCGGAACCTGGGTGGACCGCGATGACAAGCTGACGCCCGAAGCGCTCGAGTGGCTTCACTGGCTGGGGTATTGATCTCAGTCATACGGCTCTCTTTGGGCTTTCGGATAGGATATAATCGGCCCTCCCGGATTCATCCCGTTAGGGAGAATCCGGGAGGGCCGGTTTGTCAGGTCGGTGAGAAATTCTTTCGTTTTAGGCGGAAGAGGGGAAGATATGCGCTATTTTTGTTCTCCGAATCAAAAGACCGTGCTTCGGACGCGCCGTATTGTCGAGCTGCGGAGCGGTCCGAAGAATGCGAAAGTTGCGAAAAAGATTCCGTACTCCGGAGTGCGGAGCCGTCGGTAAAAAGAGTCGATTTATGAAAAAGAGTTTGACCGCCCTGTCTTTCGGCACGTTGGCTCTCGGTATGGCCGAGTTCGTCATGATGGGGATTCTGCCCGATGTGGCGAGGGATTTAGGCGTTTCCATCCCCCGGGCCGGGGACCTGATT
>OGHQ01000574.1_pt1 | contig 10881 bp, 9 predicted proteins | sample 1571561 | NCBI WGS metagenome assembly OGHQ01 (sample SAMEA2581941, study PRJEB24529) | metagenome | biome: Human gut stool | place: China | collected 2011
GAATAGACGAGCACCCGCCGCAGCAACTTGCCGTCGATACGGGGCAGAGTGCGGTTCGTCGTGGTGAGAATTGCCAATAGGGTGAGCAGGCTGGCGATCAGGTTGCCCACGAAGACCCAGCCTACGCCGAACGATGTTTCGTAAAAGCCGGCAAGACCGAAGGCCACTGCCAAAACTACCGTAATTACGACGCTGAAGGCCTTGAACCCGACATAGGTCAGGGCCCGTCCCTGTTCCCGCAGGCGTGCAAAGGGAATCGCCGTGCAAACGTCGAGGAAAATGATCGCCGCGACCCATACTACGAAGTCGGGGTTTGCGGCGTAATCCGCTCCCATCCACTCGGAAACCGTCGTGCGGAAGAGGGTTACCAGCCCGAAAAAAAGCAGGGCTGCCAGGGAAGTGATGCCCCATGTGGTAGCGAACAATCGCCGTTTGGCGGCCGTCACGTCGCCGCCCGCTTCGTCGGCTTTGGCTGCAAAACGGAAGTATCCCGACTCCATTCCCATCGTCAGGATCACGAGAGCGAATGGAATCAGGGCATATACGTCCACGGTGATCCCGTAAATGCCCGGGTCGAACACCCGGGTGAAATAGGGTGTCAGCAGGTAGTTCAGGAATCGTACGACGATCGTACTGATGCCGTATATGGCGGTCTGTTTTGCGAGTTTTTCGAGCATAAGTCCTTATGGAGGACAAATGTACGAAATTTATTTCGCTTTCGGTCTCCCGGTCCGGGCAAATATCCGGTCCGGGCGTGCCGCTGTCCGTCGCTGCCCGGATCGGAGAGGACGCGGAACGGGCGGAACGGAATTTCAGGCATGGCGGACCTGTCTTCCGGACTTTCCGAAAAACGGTGGTTTTACAAGATGCGGCTCGGGCTGGCTCGACCGACCGACGATCGGAGCGGATGCGGAAGGCTCTCGTGGATTTCGCCGCGCAAGGAGAAGAAATGCTAATCAAGTTTGGCTTGTCACTCACTTTTCCCCATCTTTGACATAGTCTTAGATAGGATGCGGTTCGGAAAACTGGGCCCAAGTTTCCATTTTTCTCTCGGCTTTCCCTATCTTTGCAGAAGATAGGATTCGGTTTGGCAATCTTTTGGGTGCAAGTCCGCACGATTGCCCTCACATTTCACTATCTTTATCAGGAAACATTCACTTAAAAATTTTAGGAAATGGCTACGATTCAAACTTTGTATCTGGGCGATCTGCGGACCGAAATCACGCACGTCCAGTCCGGTAACCGGGTTATCACTGACGCTCCGACCGACAACAACGGCAAAGGCGAATACATCTCTCCGACGGACATGGTTGCTGCAGCTCTGGGAAGTTGTATGCTGACCCTGATGGGGATAGCCGCTCGTCGGCTCGAAATCGACCTGAAGGGAACGCGTGTGGAGATCCAGAAAGTCATGGCCGCCGAACCGCGCCGCATCGCCGAGATCCGGCTCGATTTCTACCTGCCGGGCGATTACAGCGACAAAGACAAGAAAATCCTGCAAGGCGCGGCCGAAACCTGTCCCGTCGGCAAATCGCTCCATCCCGACATCCGGCAGGCGGTCACCTGGCATTACGGCAGTGCGAAATAACGGGGCCGGGAAGATACGGCGGCGACTGTCAAGGGCATCTTCCACCGCGACGTGCGCGACGAAGCCCGAATGCGGTTTGTTTTATTTGATTGCAAATAAAATTGTATTTTATTTGGTAATCAACAAAGAAATGTTTAATTTCGGATCAGGAGGAAAACTTCTTCCGGTCCTGTTCCGGGAATTTTCAGCAACTCCCGGAACAGGGTTCGACCGAAAACCCTGAAATTAATCCGTTATGAAACATTTCAGACTTTTTTCACTGTTCTTCGGTTGCTGGCTATTAGCTAGTTGTACGGCCGATCCGGGCACGGAGCCGGGGCCTTTCGGTGAAAACCCTCCGACTGCTGAAAAGCCGCATGCGGTCCCTGTCGAACAGGCTCTCGAAGAGTTGCAATCCGTCCTCGAAGAGATCGATACTCCCGCGGAAGATGGCGCTGTCACCCGCAGCGAAGCCACGGCCGACGTGGAGGATCTGCTCTACATCGTCAATTTCGAGAACGAGGCGGGCTATGCCATTCTGGGGGCCGACGACCGGTTGGAGCCGGTCTATGCGGTCGTCGATGAAGGAAGCCTCACGACCGAAGATTTCCGGTATGCCGTAACGGTTACTCCCGAGCAGGCCGAAGCGGACGGTGAATTGGTATTCCCCCTGCAAATGGTTGCACAGGCCGCGATCATTGGAATCGAAAATGCCGATATAGATGCTGATGGAGGAGTCGCACCTATGAGCGACGACGGACGTCACACGGGGGATTTAGGCGGCGATGTTTTAAGACGAGAATATGTTTATGTCACTCAAGAAAAAGTCGGACCGCTGATCCCGGTGAAATGGGGACAAGGGTATCCTTTTAATGCAAGTGTCACACAAATCAATGGAAAATGTTGTTGGGCAGGATGTTCGGCTATTGCTGTGGCACAGGTTTTAGTATCAAATTATTGGCATTATGGTTCTGTAGTCGGGTCGATCAAAGGAACTCCGATCGATTGGACATTGATCAGACGTGCGATTCAGAATCCTAATCTTCTTATAGCCACAGAAGGAAAACCGTCCACTCTTACTCCTGAAGCCAAAGCTGTGTCTATTTAATATACGCAATCGGCGTTGTCCTGAATATGGATTATGGTTTGGATGGAAGTTCTGCGAGTCTAAAAGATTCTCGAGATGGTTTGACTTATGTCCTTTATAAGGGAGTAAATGATCACACTTACCGTGATAGTTATGTACGTACGATGATGTTGGATCGAAAAAAAACAACTATAGTAAGAGGACATTCTAGTACTGGCAGAAAACTTAATCATCAGTGGAATATAGATGGTTGGTTATATCGAATGCGTTATATAAAAACTTATTATCGTAACGGTACTACATCAATCTCTTCAAAGGAGCAGGTTCCACAAACGCTTATTCATTGTAATTTCGGATGGAATGGACTATGTAACGGTTATTATTTTAGCGGTAGTTTTAACACGACGACAAAGCCTGTTGATCAGGAAAGTGGGATAGATAATGTAGAAGGTACCCAAGATGGAAATTACACTGACGATTTGCGAATGATTACTTATACGGAAATACCTTAAAATCTCCTATTATGAAACGAATCAAATATTTGGGCGTGCTGTTGTCGATCGTTACATTATGTGTCGCCTGCGAAAAATCGGAAAAGGATGGACTAGGTGGGTTCCATAAAAATTTTGTCGAATTGTATGTCGATGGGCAGATCATGTTGACTGAATTTCAAAACGAATGTTCGGGGGATGCACATAGGTTATCGAAAAAACAGATTGCGGGATTTGTCATATGCATACCATCTCCCAAAATGTATTTTTTTTACGGACCAGACATCGAAAAATTCAACCGATGGGCTGCAAGAAACAACGATATTGATTTTAATCAGGTATTAGCTAACGGTGCTTTACCTATGGTCGCCACTTTTGCCGATAATTTCAGTAAAATGGTCGTTACAAGCAATGCCGACTGGGATGAAGAGCATCCGGCGGGGACATTGCTGGACGATATCCTGTGGGCCGAATTTTGGTCCTACGCCGATTATATCCGTAGCGGATACGAAACAGGGGGCGGCAACAATGTACAGATGCTCGTCGAGGATTTGAAAGCCGACGATATGCAGATGATACGTGACTATGTGATTATCTATTTCACAAAGACCCCGACCATTGATCCCATTCACACGCTCACTGTCGAATGGACCACCGTCGAGGGGGAGGTCAAGACCGCCTCGCTCACTTGCCGGCCGCAGGTCAATGCGAAAGAATAACCTGCGTGCAGTCACGTACGATTTAACAAGATAGAAGAGCCATGAAAAAGAGTTTATTGCTATTGTTGCTGCCGTTTTTATGCGGATGTTCGGAAAAGGAAGAGCCGATCGGAGGACCTGTCATCGGACCTACTTATTTGATAGCCCGTTACGTGGAAGGAGATATGAAGCTGGACTATATTCCCCGGACCGCTGCGACGGACGGCAAATCGAATACGCTTTACATAGACTGGGCCGACACCGAAGAGTATTATAATCCGGATATGGAGAAATACAATCTTGGCCGGCAAGAGTTCTGGACTCCCGAAAACAAGGCGAAATATCTCGAAATCGCAAAAAGAAACGGGGATGAAATCGGTGCGTACGAGGTCGGCACGCCTCCCGGTCTGTATTTCGGCGATCAGATTGCCCTTGCCGATAATTTCACTTCGATGCATATCACGAGCGATGCCGACTGGGATGAGGAGCATCCGGCCGGCAAACCGCTCGACGACCTGTTCCGGGTATCGGTGCGGAGTTGGAAACAGAGGGATGAATACGGGGCCCCGCTTCTTTGCCGCGAGAGGATGGATCGGATCGGGCCGGAACATTTGCAGATGATCCCTTTCAATCCGAAGAATCCGTGGGACGGCCGGAAGAATTTGCGGCCGATCGAAATCGAACCGCTTGCCGAGCCTGCGTCGGAGCAACATCACCGATTGACGCTCACGATGACCACCACCGACGGACGTACAAAATCGACTTCGATCGACTATCCGCCGAAAACGGGACTATAGCCGACCTTATACTGTAGCCCGATCAATCGGACCGGCGGGAACAGGTAACTTCAGGTAATATTAATTGCTGCCGGGGGTTGTCTGTATGGGGAAATTATCTCCGAGGAAACTTGACTGTACCTGTCGCCGGGAACAGCGGCGCAACGTCCGTTGCAAGCAAAATTTCGGGACATGAAACAGAATAATCTGATGTCAAGTCGTATTCAGAGCACGAAGGAAAAGGAGAACGGAAACGATCCTCATACAGGAATCGTTTCCGTTCTTTATTACATCCGCCGGTCGCTATTTCTTCCCGGTTTCGGCGATGATCTTCCGAAGGGCGGCGGTAAACTCTTCGGCCGGCATGGATCCTGTTATCTTGCCCAGCAGGTCGCCCTCGGTATTGAATACGAGGTAGGTCGGGATCGACCGTATGCCGTGTTTGCCTGCCAGGGCTTTCCCGGTCGGTTTGTCGATGTCGTACTTGGCCGCGACGAAATATTCGTCCATAAAGTCGCCCACCTCCTTTTTCAAGAAGACGTCGCGCTCCATCGCCTTGCAGGGGCCGCACCAGGTGGCGTATAAATCGATGAAAACCAATTTGTCTTGAGCGATGGCCTCTTTGCGGACCGCATCGGTCGAAGAGTCCAGAAACCGTACCTGCGCGTCGGCTGCGGCGCTGATGCCCAGCACGAGTAAAAGGGTAAAAAGAATCTTTTTCATTTTCGTATTTTATTAAGAATAACGAAACGGGTGCTGCTAAAATTGTGCCGCCTCGTTCTGCGCCGTACTCAACAGGCCGCAGGCCGCTTGGATATCTTCGCCGCGAGAGGTGCGGATGGTCGTGTGTATGCCTTTGGCGGTCAGAGCATCACGGAACGCGATCATGGCCCGGTCGTCGGGGGAGAAATAGGGCGATCCGGGAATTTTATGGAAACGGATCAGGTTGATCCGGCACTTGATGCCGTCTAGCAGGCGGCATAGCTCGCGGATGTGACGCGGGGAGTCGTTCAAGCCGCTCATGACGATGTATTCGAACGATACCCGCCGCTGGTGCGTGAAATCGTATCGGCGCAGGATTTCCACGACTTCGCGGATCGGCCATGCCTTCTCTACGGGCATGATTTCGGCCCGTTCGTGCGGAAAGGGGTTGTGCAGGCTCACGGCCAGATGCACCTGGGTCGCCTCCAGAAATCGTTCGAGCCGGGAGGCTACACCGGCGGTCGAAACCGTGATTCGCGTGGGCGACCAGCCGAATCCCCACGCCGAAGTGAGGATTTCGAGCGTCGGCAGCAGACTGTCCAGGTTGTCGAGCGGTTCGCCCATGCCCATGAAAACGACGTTGGTGAGCCGCTCTCGTTCGGGCAGCGACCCGATCTGGTTGAGGATTTCGTTCGTCGAAAGGGAGTGCTGGAGTCCCTGTCGTCCGGTTGCACAGAAACGGCAGCCCATGCGGCAGCCCGCCTGCGACGAGATGCAGAGCGTCGCCCGGTCGCCGTCGGGGATGTAGGCCGATTCGATGAAATGGTTCTGCGAGGTACGATAGAGGTATTTTTTCGTGCCGTCGGCCGAAATACTGACTTTTTCGGGAGAGGTGAATCCGACTTCGTACGTTTCGGCGAGCAGGGCCCGGTGCCGGACGGAGAGATCGCTCATCGCCTCGATCGTCGTCGCGTGCTTGTCGTAAAGCCAGCGTGCGATCTGTTTCGCCGCGAAACGGGGCATCTCCAACCGGTTGCAGAGGGCTTCCAGTTGGGACAGCGTTTGTCCGTAAAGATATTCGTATCGGGGCATGGGAGACGGTCGTGAGGGAATTTTCGGGGCAAAATTAGTCAAAAATTAAGATTTTTCGGAGCGAAAGTACTGTTTTTGATTTTTTATCCCTATATTTGTCGGTAGTTAGTGTGCCTTCGGGTCACTTGAAAGGATAACAATAAACAGGAACAATAATGGAAATTAAGAAATCACCGAAAGCCGACCTGGAGAACAAACGGGGTCTTTTCCTTGAAATCGGTTTGGTCGTGGCGTTGGTACTTGTTATTGGTGCATTCGCCGTGACTCCGAAGGAACATCGTATCGAGAAAGTCGATCTTGGCTATGCTCCCGTCGAAGTGGAAATTGTCGAGGTTACCCGCGAGGACCAGAAGCCGCCCGAAGCTCCCAAGAAAGTCGATATGGCCGTCGTGAGCGACATGCTGGAAGTCGTAACCAACGATACCAAGATCGAAACGGAGATCGATTTTGCGGAGTTTGATATGAACCAGGCGATCGAAGTGGCTCCCGTCCAGACCGAGGAGGTTTTCGAAGAGGAGATTTTCATCGTCGTGGAAGAGAAGGCTTCGTTCATGGGCGGTGACGAGGGTACCTTCCGCAACTGGGTACAGGAACGTGTGAAATATCCGGCGATTGCCCAGGAGAACGGTATTCAGGGTAAGGTAATCATTTCGTTCGTCGTGAATACGGACGGTTCCGTATCCAATATCGAAGTGTTGAGAACTCCCGACCGTACTTTGTCGGACGAGGCCGTACGTATTATCAAATCTTCTCCGAAGTGGACCGCAGCCAAGCAGCGTAACAAGTCGGTCCGTCAGAAATTCGTCATTCCGATCGATTTCCGTATTTCGGATTAAGGTTTGCTTGAAACATTTGGTAAGGGTATCCTGCGTAAAGATGGGGTACCCTTATTTTCACCGTGCAGGAGGATGCGTCTTTTCGAAGATGCGTGTCCGTGCGTAAATTGCATGATGGATTGGAACAGAATAAAGAGATTGTAACGAAGAACGACCAACCCGCTTCCGGGGCCGGGTTCGAGCGGGCCGTATTGGTCGCGGTCATCCGGGACCAACAGGATCCGCGTCAGGCGGAAGAGTACCTCGCCGAATTGGAATTTTTGGCCGAAACCGCCGGAATCGTGGGTGTCCGCCGGTTTACGCAGCGCCTTCCGCAGCCGTCGGCCCGTATTTATGTCGGTCCGGGGAAACTGGAGGAGATCGCTGCCTATTGCAAGGAGGAGGAGATCGACGTGGCGATTTTCGACGACGAACTCTCTCCGTCGCAGACGCGCAACATCGAGGCGGCCATGCCCTGCCGGATTCTCGACCGCACGCGTCTGATTCTCGATATTTTCATGTCGCGGGCGCAGACGGCCTATGCCAAGACCCAAGTGCAGTTGGCCAATTACCAGTATATGCTCCCGCGTCTGTCGGGTATGTGGACACACCTGGAGCGGCAGCGGGGTGGCACGGGAACGCGCGGCGGTGCCGGCGAACGCGAGATCGAGACCGACCGGCGAATCATCCGCAACCGCATCAGCAAGCTCAAGGAGGATTTGCAGAAAATCGACCGCCAGATGGCTGTCCAGCGATCGAACCGGGGTTCGATGGTCCGTGTGGCGCTGGTGGGTTATACCAACGTCGGCAAATCGACCCTGATGAACCTGATTTCGAAAAGCGAGGTGTTCGCCGAGAACAAACTCTTCGCCACGCTCGATACGACGGTGCGAAAGGTGGTTTTCGATAACCTGCCTTTCTTGCTGTCGGATACCGTGGGTTTCATCCGCAAACTGCCGACCGAACTGATCGAGTCGTTCAAATCGACCCTCGACGAGGTGCGTGAAGCCGACCTGTTGCTGCACGTGGTCGATATTTCGCATCCGCAGTTCGAGGACCAGATCGCCGTGGTGAAGCAGACGTTACAGGATATCGGTGCCGGGGATAAACCGGTTTATCTGGTTTTCAACAAGGTGGACGCTTATACTTACGTGGAGAAGGAGCCCGACGACCTGACGCCTTCCACACGTGAAAATCGTTCGCTCGAAGACCTGAAACAGAGCTGGATCGCCCGGGCCAATACGCCCTGCATCTTTATTTCGGCGGTCGAAAAAATCAACATCGAGAAGCTGCGTTCGGATCTGTACGGCATGGTCCGTGAAATCCATTCGGGCCGCTATCCGTTCAACAACTTCCTCTATTGACCTGAAATGAAAGTTAAATAAATACAACCTTATGTTGCACATTCTCAACAGTCAGAACACCGTTCTCAACAAGTTTGTCGCCGAAATCCGCGACAAGTCGATCCAGAAGGATTCGATGCGTTTCCGCCGTAATCTGGAGCGTATCGGAGAGGTCATGGCCTATGAAATATCGAAAACGTTCGAGTATGCGGTGAAAGTGGTCGAAACTCCGCTGGGCGAGGCTTCGGTAGCGATGATCTCCGACCAGGTCGTGATCGCTACGATCCTCCGGGCGGGACTTCCCTTCCATCAGGGATTCCTGAACTACTTCGACGACGCGCAGAACGCTTTCGTTTCGGCTTATCGCAAGAGTACCAAGGACGGCAAGTTTACCGTCAAGGTCGAATACATCTCGTGTGGCGAGCTGGAGGGCAAGACTTTGCTGCTGGTCGATCCCATGCTGGCTACCGGTTCTTCCCTCGTGCTGGCCTACAATGCGCTGTGCGAACGGGGCGGGCAGCCCGCGCATACCCATGTCGCGGCGGTTATCGCCAGCGAACAGGGGGTCGAATATGTGGAGAAGAATATGCCCAAGCGTACGACCACGATCTGGTGTGCTGCGGTGGACGAGGAATTGACTTCGCGAGCTTATATCGTGCCGGGTATCGGCGATGCGGGCGATCTGGCTTATGGTGAGAAGATCTGACGTGCGACGCCTGTTGTTTCTGGGGGCCGTTTTCTGTACGACAGTAGGTTGGATGCTGTTGCAGAAGCCGGCTTTCCTGCTTTTCTACCATGCCCGGGCAGCAGAGGCCTCTTTCGGGGAGTGGCTCGGAGTTCTTTGGCATGGACTCTCACTCGATTGCACGGTGGCGGGTTACGTCACCGCTTTTCCGGTACTTGTCGCGCTGGCATCGTTCTGGATTCCCCTTTCGCAGCGGGTGTGGCGGATCGTTCTGACGGTCTATTTTTCGCTGATCGCACTGGTGACGGCCGCGATCTTCGCCGTCGATCTCAACCTGTACGGCTATTGGGGCTTTCGGCTCGACGGTTCGGTGCTGATCTACCTTTCCGATCCTGGGGAGGCGCTTGCGAGTGCCAGTTGGGGCGAAGTTCTGCGGCAGATTTTAATCATGCTGGTCTATGCCGGGGCGATGATCTGGAGTTACCGGTGGATTTTACGGCTTTTCCGGGTCGAACCCGTTCCCCTGCGGGGCCGGATTGTCCCGACGGTTGCGACGCTGCTGATCGGCGGCTTGACTTTTCTGGCGATCCGAGGTGGCGTGACGGTCGCCACGGCGAATGTCAGCAAGGTCTATTTCAGCTCGAACATGTTCCTGAACCACGCTGCGACGAACCCCGTTTTTTCGTTTCTCTCTTCGGTCGGGGACAATGAGAACTATGCCGAGGCTTATCCGTTCTTCGAAGAGGAGCGGCGGAAGACTCTTTTCGAAGAGTTGCGGGGCAACCGTCCCGGGGCCGATGCCGGTACGCCCCGACTGTTGCGCAGCGACCGGCCGAACGTCGTACTGATCCTGCTGGAGAGCTTCGGCCGAACGATCATGGACGAAACGGTGAACGGCGAGCCTGTGATGCCCAACATGCAGCGTTTCAAGCGGGAGGGTGTCTGGTTCGAAAACTTCTTCGCCAATTCGTTCCGTACCGACCGGGGACAGGTGGCCGTCCTGTGCGGATTTCCGGCCCAAACGACCATGTCGATCATGAAGCTGCCGCGAAAAAGCGCCACGCTGCCTTCGCTGGCCCGTTCTCTCGGCCGGGAAGGTTATCGTTCGGTATTCATGTACGGCGGCGACCTGAACTTCACCAACCAGGCTTCGTTCATGTATTCGACCGGCTGGGAGGAGCTGATCTGGCAGAAGGATATGCAGCTCGATGCCCCGACTTCGAAATGGGGCTATGCCGACGACGTGGTGGTCGATCTTTTCGGGGACGAGGTGGAAGCGCTGGGCAGAGCGGAACAACCGTTTCTGGCGGGTCTGCTGACCCTTTCGAGCCATGAGCCGTTCGAGGTGCCGTTCGCAAAATTCGATGACAAGCTGTTGAATGCCATGGCCTTCTCCGATGCACAGATCGGACGTCTGATCGACCGGCTGCGGGAGTCGCCCGTGTGGGACAATTTATTAGTGGTGCTGGTCGCCGATCACGGCTACCCCTATCCGTACGATCTGGCCTACAACGCTCCGCTGCGACACCGGATTCCGATGATTTGGCTCGGAGGCGCACTTGCGACCGCCTCCCGAACAGTAGATACGTATGCCTCGCAAATCGACATTTGCAAGGCATACGTAC
>OGHQ01000575.1_pt1:0-2500 | contig 10869 bp, 7 predicted proteins | sample 1571561 | NCBI WGS metagenome assembly OGHQ01 (sample SAMEA2581941, study PRJEB24529) | metagenome | biome: Human gut stool | place: China | collected 2011
CCATTATTTTGTATGGACCCAGTCAGTACTTGAGGAGGGAAGCAAGGTTGGTGGTCCATTGGACCTTACCATAGGAAATCACTTTGGGTTGACCCTCTCAGAATTGAATGCCCTCTTAAATCCGTGCTACACTTATGTTCCTCTTACTTACTAACTAGTTCTTTTGGGACTTTGTGTTTTTCACATTTTTCACAAACTCCCTTTCCATAGTAACCAGTCAGTACCTGAGGAGGGAAGCAAGGTTGATGGACATTGGACCCTCCCATAGGACCTCACCCCAAAACTCGACCCTCTCCAAATTCAAAACCCTTTCAAATTCCAACTGAGGACAACTCCCTCTTCCTTTCCCTTTCACCCTTTTCACACTTTTCATTTTTCAAAAATTCGCAATCTTTCCATACTACCCACTCAGTACTTGAGGAGGGAAGCAAGGTTTGTGGACATTGGAGCCTCCTATGGCAACTCTCCTGAGGGATGCCCCAATGATTCCATCTCCCGTTCTGACCCTGTGTCCCATAAGGTTTGGGGGGTTGTCATCCATTTTGACAAGTTACCGTTGACTACTTTGACAAGTTCACAGTGCAGTGCAGTGCAGTGCACAGCCTTCAACCCTAACCCTTTCAGCAAGGCGAATTGCACGCCTTCTCGCTCCCACTTCAAAACATTCTTTGCTCCTTTTCCATTCACGAAACTCCTCCCATTCGCCCCAAACACATACCATTCAATTCTCCTCTTTGAGCCCTTTCCAACCAACATCATAACGGAGGGATCGGTGGAAGTCGCGATTGCATGATGCACAGCATGTCTCGACTTTCACTTTTGTTCCTCACCCCCTTTCAGCCCCAACCTCCCCCTACCTAGTGCTACAACTCTACACCCTCATATTGCCAAGTCATGGGAAGTGTCCAACCTATTTGACAAGTTGAAGGTTCGTTGGTAACTACCTAGACTCCTACAGTTCGTCACTTTGATCAATTTGCTACTTTGCGAACTGGGTTTGGCTTCGTGTTTGCTGAAACCCCGACATATGCACCATTTTCAGATGCGGCCTTTTGAGATCTTTTCAATTCTCTACTTCGTTTTGAGAGATGGGGGTAATCGCAGATCACGATTTCGGCAATCACTTGTTGCCATGAAGCCATATGGAGGGTGATGTTAGCTGACATCATTTCACTTCCAACGGACCTGTTTGGGACTCATAAGGAGGGCTGAGGAGGTGAAAAAGGATGTGTTTCCAATTGTGTTCCTTGTGTTCCTTTGTGTTTCTGCTTCGCCCTTCCACCCATTTATAGTTCTAAAGGAGTACTCTTGAACGCACATGTGCAACACAATGTTGCATGGTTGGTTGTGTCAGAAATCGAGGCGTATCTTGAGCGTATCTTTCTCAGTTATGTCCTTCCAGCCTCGATTCGGAGTCATGCCATTCTTCCGTGATCTCTCATCGTGTTGCAAGTGTCATGGACATGTCATGGACATGTCATGTGACATGTCATGGACATGCATGTTGCATGATGCATGCATGATGCATCATCACATGACATCTCATGACATGTCATGCCATCATCCCAACATCCATTATTCACCATTAGGCATCCAACCCAACTCAACTGACCACTCCTAGTCACCCATAATTCCATCTCCCTCAAGTCAAAAATGAGCCTCTCCTCAAGTGGATCAGTTAATTTCAAACGCGAATATCTCGATGAGGAAGCGAGCTAGAGGCTTCAAATTTGGACAGGAGAGAGAGGACCGTGCGCTCTTTCATTTTGGGTCGCGGCCTGAACAGGCGATTTGGCACTGCCGCTCTAAGCGAGGCGGCGCCTCGGCTTCGCCTCGGCTTCGCCTCGCTAAGGCGGCGCCAAATCGCGGGGCGTGCTTGGGCGCGCATGCGCGCCCTGCGCACGCTCTTATAGTACCCCCGTAACCCCAATGGGGTTTTCAAGTCCCTTTTTCTCCCCCTCTTCTCCTCCTCTCTCCTTTCTTTCCCTTCTCTCTTCTCTTTCTCCCCCCTTCCCATGCCTCATGGCCTTAGGCCTGTAGTAGCAGGAGATAGCCTAGTACAATACAGTGTTTAGAGGATTGAGAGGTGTTTGTTTTCTCTTTCTTCTCCTTCTAGCCGTCCGCAGGACGCTCCAGAAAACGGAGAAGACAGATCCGATAGAAGACAGACGCATGCGTGAAGGTGACCCTTTCACCCACCATCCTCACTTCAGTGAGGGGATGTCCCACCCGTCAGGGTGAGCATGCCATCAGCCTTCCACCCGAACACCATCGCAACCCCCGCCACACTCCATTGTTCGCGTGTTGACGCAAGAACGCACGCTTCGACTAGGCAGTCTCCTTCCATGAAGCATGAAGGGAGAAGAGAAGGAGTGAGTCCAGCCTTCCATGGACTCAGCAGGGAAAGAAAGGGGAATGACAGGGGAGTCGTCATTCCTCTGTGCAGACTGCCCCGTCAGGGGCGGTCTGGACCCTTTCTGACAGTTCCTGAGAGCTGCTG
>OGHQ01000593.1_pt1 | contig 10656 bp, 8 predicted proteins | sample 1571561 | NCBI WGS metagenome assembly OGHQ01 (sample SAMEA2581941, study PRJEB24529) | metagenome | biome: Human gut stool | place: China | collected 2011
CATTTTATTTACCGCCAAAGCCGCTTAGGCTTGGCGAATTTTTAACGAACTATTGCGAAATAACAATAAATATATTTCACTGATAATTAAAAATATATCAATAAAAGCATTAAATTTATAGTGCTGAATCATTACATTTAAACGATTGCCGTCATGTTTCTAAGTGACTTAAATTTACAAAAAATTATTGTATATCCAAAGATTTTTATAAGGAATTTACATTGCAACAGGAAAAATATATGATTTAAGGATAATAAGACCAATCACCGTAATAAGCCCAACCGTATAGTAATGTTGATATTATGGTTATTCTTATCCTATTTCATTCTGGTAGTTTCCGCTGTTTCAAGCATTACTACAAGGAATATGTGTGCAAATATCTGAAAAAACTTTTTCCACGTTTGGTATCCTATAACCGTTTAGTAGAATTAGAGAAGGAGGTATGCTTTCCTTGACCATTTTTTTCAAGAAAGCATTGCTGGGACCTGTACAGGCATCAGTTTTGTTGATTCAACTCTCTTACATGTGTGTCGTAACCCAAAAATCTTGATTCATAAGATATTTGAAGGGCTTGCCGAGCGTGAAAAATGTTCTATGGAATGGTTCTTCGGATTCAAACTGCATCTAATAATCAATGATAAAGGAGAGTCCTCAATTTCATGTTCACTCTTGGAAACGTGGATGACCGAGAACCTTTGAGGCTGGGAAAGCTCCTAGAGAACATCAAAGGAAAATTATGTGCTGACAAAGGATATATCGGTCAGGCTCTGTTTGAGAACCTTTTCCTTAATGGCATACAGCTTGTCACTAAAGTTAAAAACAATATGAAGAATTCACTGATGAGTATTGCCGACAAGATTTTGCTCAGAAAAAGAGCCTTGATCGAAACTGTCAATGACGAATTGAAGAACATTGAGCAGAGGGAGAAATCCTTACCTTTAATAAGGATAACACCTATACAGAGAAAGGCGAAAATGACACTCAAAATGATACATTTGAATACTTCCCTAACAGATATATGTTCGTTACTTATTATACAACTGATTGGGGAGAAGAGAATACCATTTACACTGTTGTTAAGATAACTAAAGATGAGCTATATCTTAACAACAATGAAAACTTTAAGATTAATTGGAACGACCTTATTAATGGTCATGTTGGCTGTAAACTTTACAGCATGTAGTGATGATGAAGATGAACAGACAATCATTGAACAAGCTAACCTTATAGGTAAATGGCAGACCACTTGGGAGAAGATTCACAAAGTGGAGAATGATAAGGAAGTAGTAACTTCTGATGAAGCATATACCAATGGTTTATGGGAGTTCAAAGCTGACGGTACTTGCACAGAAGGCTATGCGGACGGTGGATATACAGAAACAAGTCGTTGGTCTTTGAAAGACAATAAGCTGACTATCTCTTACGATGATGGTTATTCAGATGTCCTTACCGTCAATGAACTTACAGCTACCAAGTTAGTTCTCGCCTTTGAGGATTGGGACACAATGGAAGATGGCAACGAAGAATTGGACGATATTACAACAACCACTTACAAGAAGATTGACTAATTACCAATCTACTTAAGACAGAGCAGCATTTGAGGAAACTCTTATGCTGTTTTTCTTTTTATAAAGCTACTACAATTTCAAGGAATACTTCTATATATAATCCCATTCGCAAGAATGTTGCAGCAGTTTATAATAAACAAAACTTTATATAATCTTCTATTTCTTGAGCAGTTACAGCATAAATAGGTGCAAGTTGCTCAAAATGGTAATCTCTTGTAAAACGAGAGCTGTTGGTGAGCATAGCCAACAGATTCTTGGATTTCAATGTATGTCCAGAGTAAGTAAGGGCTAAAGATACCAAATCGTTGATAGGTACACCAGACTTTAAGATGGAATAAATATCATAATAATCGCGAAAATTACTCCTGCGTAGCATCACCTCCATCTTCATAGCTCCAATAGACTTTACATCTGCCAATCTGAGATTATTCAGATATTCCACAGGCATACTTACAGGAGAATATTTAGGACAGGCATAAAAGGAGAACTTTACTCCAGACACTAAATACTCCACATGGTCTATATCTAAAATGTCCTTATGCTGAATATCACCTATTACAGCGAGCTCTTTCTCTATCTGATACCATGCCACTTCCATTTTCTCTGTTTTAGAGGTACGCCATTTCATAAAGTCCAAGTCCTCACTTTGTCGAGTTCCCATTTGCAATGACAAAGCTGTGCCACCTACCAAGAGATAGGGTTTGATGCAGTCCAACTTAGAAACGGCTTCAAAAACCTGCAGCGTGTGTGGAGCTAAACCTTTCATGCAAACATTTTATTAAGATGGCGGGTAGCCATAGACTTTATATAAGCATCTGGCTTCTTTGCCTTGAAATAATACCATGCAAAAAAACGATTCAACGTGTAGAGATATTCCGCTTGGGGAACAAGATAATCCAGCCACACCTGCTTAATTTTCTTGAAAGGATAAATTAGAAACAGTTGGTTTATTTCTTCCAAGTCAAGATGCAACAAGGTTTTCTCAATCAGCATATCATCTGGAATATCCTTGATTAAGTTTTCATTGTACGACCAAAAGCAGTGTTCTTGCTTCAGTTTCGCCAATAGTTCTTGTTTCACCACATCTCTTGACATAACTCCCTGTTTTAGAATAACACAAAATTAGTGATTATTCTTGTCCAAAGCAAATCACAATGGAGAATGTTTCATTGTGAATAAGATTTTTAGTAAATTTGCATAATAAGTTCAGTGTTGACCTATTGTTGACCTCAGAACCTACACAGAGATAATTAACGTGTTGATAACGAGGCAGCTCAATTGGTTAGAGCAACAGACTCATATCTGGAGATCCCTGGCTCAATCCCAGGCTGAGCCACAAACTAAAAGACTAATTTCTAACAAGATAGAGTTTTTTGTTTGCATACCCTCTAGATATAAATCTGTTACTCTTGGTTGATTTACTCCAATTAAGGCATTTGTTTCACTATTGTTTCACCAGTTAAACAATATGCAATTTAAAGGGATTTCATGTATTCCAATGATACTATAAACTATCTCGAATTACTTTGTATCGTTCGATTAACTCATCAGTTATTTTATGATTTATAGCATCAAGCGCAATAATAGGCTCTCGAACCATATTAGTCTCATATATTCCGAGTGAATACATCATTTCTTTGAAAAAATGAATTGATATATCAAGATGCTGATTTGAATAAGACAATATTGGTAGTATTCTCTCAAAAAGCTCACGAGCTGCAGTTTTATGACCTTCTTGAAACAAAGTATAGATTCTTACATATATTTCATGCATAGCCGTCGGCATAAAACAGTCAACACCACGTTCCAAACCCTCTATCATCTGCCCTACAGCCCAACCACCAGCCAATAACAATTTTCCTTTAGTCAGCATCTTTACATCTGTGTATTTCTTTCCTGCAGGAACAACTTCAACTTTCAACATCTTAAAGCTTTCTATCTCTCTATATAGTTGTCCAATGAAATCTAGAGGCAACCCGTACCCACCGGCATCCCAATCTTGAATTACAATCATTTCAGGCGACAATTGATCCAGTTGCTTTACCTCATCTAAATATTCATCCGCAGAAACAAAAGGAATATTGACTAACAAAGCCCGGCATCCCATCGCCTGGAATTTGACAAAATTTTCGTATCGTTCTTTGCGCGTATATGCAGAAGTCCCTGCAATAACAGCAACATCTGTCCCTGCCTCCTCAAGGGCTATTTTGACAAGCAACTCTTTTTCCGACTCCGACAATTTTAGCACCTCACTCGCCATAGCCGGAATCAAGAAACCTTTTACTCCAGAATTGATAGCGTACCTCAAGTGTTTACGCAAGCCATCTTTATCAATTCCTCCGCTATGATCAAACGGAGTATTAATCACAGTTACTATTCCTTTCAGATCCATGTTTAATTCTGATTTTTATTATTAATAGAGTTGATTTTTATTGTGGGAATTTTATCTGTCCTAAAATTGCATAACCTCATAAAAGTCAAAAAATTGGCATCATGTTGACGTTTTGGAAGTCCTCGTTCTTCATCAAAAGCAGTACGAAGGACAGCAACAATATCCTTCCCGTCAAACTGCCAGTCTGCATATTGAAACCCATGAAAGAATGGATTGTCGCTTATAATTAACGTATCTTTAATTTCCCAATGCCGCAAATCACTTGAACAGATTAAAGCAAGATTATTACGGATAAGTCCACAAGGTACCCCCTTTTTATAAATGCCTGAATGCTTTTTCTTTTTATCCTGCTCAAAAACAGGATTTGTCATAGCCCAATACTTACCCGAAATTGTATCATACCGGATTGTGAATTTTTTTCCACCACCTGGAAAGTTAATAATATCTTCCTTCGGATTAAAAACTAACGTATTAGAATCCTCTACAGTAAGTATAGCCGCCATATTACCATTTGTCCAATTATCTACCCGAATTACATCGACCAATTTACCATTAGGTGCAATAACAACATTTCCTTCTACCCACTGCTTCACAACAAGTTTTTTATCAAACCACTCGGAATTAAACGCAATCCCGTTTGTAGAGACCCAACTTTCAGCCTTCATAAGATTAGAATCGATAGGAGCCGACATCACAAATGCACGAGGGACTTCTCCCTTAACTCCAGTCTCCATCGCACGCCAAATACGCCCATTGTATATAACTACTGGCACTGGAGCTGTGCTGAATTTTCCACATTTAATTACTCCCTCAGAAAGGGAGTCCCTTGGAAATGTCCATGAAATACCACCGTCATCGGAACGACGAATAATCACGTTTCGGGAGTTTCCACCCCAACCCTCAGTCCCCATTGAGTAAAGCACATCATCATGCATGAAGAGATTGTAAAAACTAATATATCCATTATTCTCCGAAAGAACTTTCCAAGTCTTTCCTTTATCTTTGGAACAAAAATAAGTTACCCCTGATTTCTCACCTGATTTTACAAAAACGCCCGAACATGCAACTAAATAGTCGCCATTGGGTAGAACCAATATGGCCGGATTAGTTACCGATTCTTTTTTCAAATGGGCCACTTTTGCAATCACTGTCCCTGGAGGTTGCATAACTTCTGATACAGTAATCTTATCACCATAAATAATTGTAGTCGTTCCTTTTTCACTAGGAGACGGTACATTGACCCATTCTCCCGGAGTTATATAATCATATTGATACAAATAATAATTGAGCTGAATTCCTGTACTTGCTATTACAATTTTTTCACCTGTCGGAATCCATCCTTCCCTGCTATCCACATCCAGATGGTCCACAGCAGCAAGTATCGAACACTTTTGACTACTACGCACTTGATACGGTCCATCCATATCCATAATACTCAATGCACTTTCTTTCCCCAAAATACATTTTGGTGTCGATATTCCATATTTCAGCATGCTTCCACCTTGCGGAAAAACGGTAGCCCCATATTTCACCTCTATAATATCAATAACACATCCTTTCACCTCAAGTATTGATTTTTCAGATTGTGAGGCAACTCTCATTATAAATAGAAAGATTAACAAAAAAAAGAGTATAGTCTTCTTCATCCATTGTCCATTCGTTTTGTTTTCATTGCCATATTGCTTACTTCGGGAAAGTAAGATCTCCATGACATCAATAAGAGAAAGATTACAAACTCTAAAATTCATAACTGTATACATATTTTGAACTCAAATTGTCTTTTTCGCAAATTTTGTAAGTAGAAATCCTGTAAGGAATATGACAACCGTTCCAAAAACAATTGTAAGGTATGTATGCAATGAACTACGAAAACAATAGAAAGGTGAACCTTCATTAATTAAGGGAGACAGACTCATCCATGCAATAACCAATAAACCCAATATAACTGCTACAACAGCATGCACACGTTTAACATTTCGACAAACCACCCCCAGCAGGAACAAGCCAAGCATTCCACCACTAAAAATCGATGCCAATTTCCACCAAGCATCCAAGATTCCGTCAATATGCATCATCATTAAGCCCATAACGACCCCCAACATGCCCACCAAGAACGATGCAACATATAATACTTGCATGCTTTTCCTCTCAGATAGTTCCTTTGAAGAAAGCCGTTTAACAAAATCTGTCAAAACAATCGTTGCCGAAGAGTTGATGCTCGTGGCAACAGTGGACATACCAGCTGAAAATAAAGAAGCAATGATAAGTCCAGTAAGTCCTGTGGGAAGTCCATGAACAATAAACCATGGAAAGACCTGATCAGACGGGGTTCCTGTAGGTAACAGTTCAGGTTGAGCTACATAGTATGAGAATAATGCTGTTCCGATATAGACGAACACAAGAGATACCGGAATGTAGAGTAAACCACCCAACAAAGTCGATTTCACAGCTTCTGCTGTTGAACGAGTCGTCATATAACGCTGTACATAGTTTTGATCTATACCATAATTCTGCATATTGACAAACAATCCATATATCAGTACTACCCAAAATGTCGGCTCAGCAAGATTTGCACCGAAACTCCCAAGGCTAAACTTATCGTGTTCCAAAGCTATATCAAAGAGTTGTCCTGGTCCTTCAGGCATAGTAAAGGTAAGTAACAATGCACACACCACAGCTCCTACAATAAGTATAATTCCCTGTATAGCATCTGTCCAGACCACAGCAGCAATGCCGCCAAGTAAAGTATATATAAGTGTAGCTATACCTGTGCAGAATATTATAGTCTGAATGTCCCACCCAAACATGGTATTCAATGGCAAAGCCAGTAACAACAGTATCGATCCTATGCGTGCAAGTTGCGTCAATAGATAACAAACGGCTACATAACAACGTGCCCAATAGCCAAAACGCATTTCGAGATAATGATAGGCAGATACACTATTTATCCCTCTGTACAGAGGAATAAATACCTTTGCAGCAAGCCATGTAGCAATTGGTATCGAAAGACTAAACACAAACGGATTCCAATTCCCTTTGTAGGCATCTCCTGGCAATCCTAAGAAACTAATGCTACTGACAAACGTTGCAAATATTGACATGCCTACAACCCATGTAGGCAATGTTCCTTCTGCTGAAGTGAATGCCGCAGCCCCTTTGCGACTGCGGAAATAAAACGAACATCCAAAAAGAACAACTCCACTCACAAAAACAAAAAAAACGAGATAATCAAGCAAGGTTATATCCATTTTATATAATATTAAATGATTCAATGATATATTTCATATTCTCTACATCCAATATCCAACAAATGATATTGAATATAGCTACGCCTTTTTGATAAAAGTTCTAAATATTTAAGTTCCTAAAGCACAGAAATTAAAACAATAATAAATTCCACTTATTTTTCTCCAGGATGTGGAAAGCCAGGAAATGGATTAGGTTTATTCCTATATTTTTTGACTTCATCTGCCGTCATAAGTTCCAAATGCTCTCCCTTTAACAAATAAAGTCTTCCAACTTCATTTCCAACTAATAAATTGCGTTGTGTTCCTCCTCCCAGTTTGGTTCCCACAGCTCCACTTTCATGCGATCCACCGGGTTGCACTAACCCTGTAACCGGATGTTTAAATGGAGAAGGATGAGCAAAAACAGGGTACGATGAACTACCTACATTCTTCATAAACAAAGGAGTTCCCATCGTTTTCTTTCCCAAAATAGGCAAAGGATAGCCTGTCTCCATATTAGGAATTGCCGAACGCCTCCCAGTACCAATAATTAAATCAAGCAGCCCATCTCCATCATAATCGAAGAAATTTAGTTTACACCGTCCTGTACCACCTGCAGGCTCAGCACTCGTTAATATAGAACTCCCGTTCTCCAGTTTCAACTCACCACCATCTTCCAAATGGAAGTTATCTATTTTCCAATACAAGTGAAATAAATCATTGTCATCAACTATAGCCAACGCCATACGATTACCAAACTTTGCCACAGCCGCCCTTGAACGCCACATTCCATGCAATTCAAGCCCTTCACAGAAAAAAGGCTGAGGGGCATCAAGCTTTGGTTCCGTTCGTGTTCCTTTATTTACATACAGAGTATATTTTCCAGTGATATCACCCATAATAATGTCCGGCAATCCATCGCCAGTCCAATCAACAACAGTAGGGGAAAGATACCCCCAACGTGACTCCGGAGTACCTTGCACACTACCTGAATATCCTGCCTGAATATGAATATCCTTACCATCCGCCTGTACTCTTCCTTTGGGTATAAAACGCGGATTATTATTGTTACCTATATTTTTAAAGAAAAGTACATGTCCATCTGAATTGCCGACAATAATATCTTCAATCCCGTCTCCATCCCAGTCTATCACACTTGGAACCGGCAATGTGCCACAATAAAGATCTGCATCTACTTGCAAAACAGGTGAAGGTTGGCTGAAAACAGGGTGACCATCCAAAGTAAACTCACCGGAGTATTTATAAAAATAGACTGCACCTTCACCTCCAGCAATGATATTTGTTGTTCCACTTTTAACATCCACATAAGAACATACGGAAGCTGATATACTGGGATGCTGTAACAATATATTATCAGAGCCTACTACATAATGGCGAGGAGACAAAGTATCCTGCGAAAGTTCCGGACGTGAATAGTATGTAAAATTTCCCAATCTTGACCCACATATCAATTCCTGCATATCATTTTTTCTAAGTGTCACCATCGCAATATTCATCATCCCCCAACGGGTTTCTTTTCGGCTATGGGTAACCATTTGTTTGACAGAAGGGGTTCCGGACAATAATCTAGGATAGCGTATATTACACAAATAGGTATAATGAAGTGGGGTCGTAGAAACACCCGCTTCATCATAAGGTCTCCACTCTTTACTCGAAGGATTTTGGTTGGCATATTTTGCCGGGATACTATGCCCCACCAGCTCTAAGAATAAATCTACACTCTGATCTTTATTTATACGTGCAGCTATACTTTGAGGAAGAGAAGCCAATTCAGGCAACTCAATACCTCCGATTCTATCAAACGACTGTTTCTTAAGATTAAATACTGTATGGATTACAGAATCTTTTTTCAACCACAAAGCATGGACATTATGGTCATCAGTTTGAAATATTGTGCCTTTCAACTTGAAAGGAGAAGCTATTTTATGAGGCTTATCAAATATAGGAACACCATTTTCTGTATTCCTCAACCATTTATAAAGATAAAGTTCAGTTGTTTTCCCTGTTCCGGCAATAAAAAGATCAGGACAATCACCATTATAAACAAATGCACTGCCCAATACCATATGACGCAAATGAGGAAGAGAAAGAGGGCCTATCCCGTCAGGAGCCATTGACTTTAATGGTATCAGATCTTGATCATTTTGCGCAATCCCTAGAAATGAAAAAGATAAAAAGAAAATTATGGATAAAAAGAATGTTTTCATAGGTATTTATTTTTTTGTTTTTAAACACTTTCTAAATGATTTAAAACGATGAAATGTCAAATAGTTGGCATCATGTTGCCGCTTAGGCAAACCATTCTTATCATCAAACGCTGTACGAGAAACAGCAATAATATCATTTCCTTCAATAAGCCAGTCAATATACTGGAAACCATGAAAATGAGGATCGTCGTGACTGATAAGTGTATCTCGTACCTGCCAATCCCGCAAATCGGATGAGGAGACCAATACTAACCTGTTACGTAACAAGCCACAGTGTTCCTTTCCCAAATCTTGCTTAAACACATGGTTGGTAATGGCCCAATAGAGATTGGAAACAGAATCAAATCTTATTACGAATTTCTTAGAAGCTCCCGGTAAATCAATAATATCCATCTGAGGATCAAAATAGGCTTGCTTACCATCATCGCTAATCCTGACCATGGCCGCTTTTCCATCAAAATTGCGTTCTTCAATCCTTAATATATCTACCACGTTTCCTTCACGAGTAACAACAGCATTTCCTTCAAGCCAACCATTGAACGTCCGATCAGTACCAAGCCAAGTAGAATCGTAAGGCAATGCTTCTGAACGTGTCCAGGCTGCAGAATCTAAAAGGTTGGCATTGATTGGAGCTGACATCATAAATGCCCTAAAATACCGTTTGCCTTTAGGAAGGTTATCTTCCATCGCACGCCAGATTCTACCTTTTGCATAAGCTACCGGTACAGAAGCAGAATGATAACTTTTAGACTCTCCACTTAACAATCCATGCTTCGAGTCAATGGGGGTAGTCCAATTACGACCTCCGTCGTCCGAACGTAGAATAACCATATGATTAAAACCTCCTTTAGTACCCATCAGGTATAAAACAGAGTCATGAACAAAAAGAGAATAGAAACCTACTTCAGGGATTTCTGAAAGTACTTCCCATGTTTTACCTTTATTTGTGGAACGATAAAGACGCACAAATCCTGTCTTACCACTGAAACGCGCTCTGCATCCTGCTATATAATCACCATTCGGTAAAACGGCCAGTGCCGGATCTGTTACAAAATTCCGATCCGAATTATCAGAATTATAAATAACCGTACCTGGTACTGTAGGCAAATCGACTCGTTCAATTTGTGGCGCAAACAACAACGAACTGTTTCCATTCATATCGGGCACAGTAACCCATCTGTTATCTAATTCGTAACTATAAAGATAAAACTTTTGATTTCCTGATAAAAAGAACTCATTCA
>OGHQ01000598.1_pt1 | contig 10595 bp, 7 predicted proteins | sample 1571561 | NCBI WGS metagenome assembly OGHQ01 (sample SAMEA2581941, study PRJEB24529) | metagenome | biome: Human gut stool | place: China | collected 2011
AGCCCCCTTCGGGGCGCAGAGCGAGGCCGAATTTGCCGCGTGGCTCCACGACGTCGGGAAGTACAGCGACGCCTTCCAGCTGCGGCTCAAAGGCGGCCCCAAGGTGGACCACTCCACCGCCGGGGCGCAGGAGGCCCTGCGGCGGGGGCATCCTCAGGCCAGCTTTGCCATTGCGGGACACCACAGCGGCCTGCCCGACGGCGGGAGCCCCGCCGATGACCCGGGCGACGCCACCTTATATGGCCGGAGCAAGAAGCCAGTAGACCCCTACGACGGCTGGCAGGAAATAACGCTCCCCGCCTCGACGCCGCCCGCGTGGGCCTGCGCCGACCCGCTGAGCCTCGCGTTCTTTACCCGGATGCTCTACTCCTGCCTCGTGGACGCCGACTTCATCGACACCGAGACCTTCATGGACGGCAAGGCCGCACCCCGGGGCAGCGGCACGGACATCGCCGCGCTGCGGGACATCGTTTCCGCACAGGCGCAGCGCTATCTCAGGGCCGAGTCTCCCTCGCCCGTCAGCGTCCAGCGCAACGCCGTCCTCCGCGCCTGTCTCGAGAAAGGCGCGCACGGCCCGCAGGGGCTCTACACCCTCACCGTACCCACCGGCGGCGGCAAGACCTTCGCCTCCCTCGCCTTTGCGCTGGAGCACGCCGCCGCCCAGAAGATGAAGCGGGTCATCTATGTCATTCCTTATATGTCCATCATCGATCAGACCGCTGCCGTCTTCTCAGGCCTGCTGGGCGCAGAAAATGTTCTGGCCGACTTCTCCAACGCCGAGTACAAGACTGTTGAGCAGGACGACCTGACCCCCGCCCAGTACTGCCAGATGCTGGCCAGCGAAAACTGGGACGCCCCCGTCGTGGTGACGACGGCAGTGCAGTTCTTCGAGTCGCTCTACGCCAACCGCAGCAGCCGCTGCCGCAAGCTCCACAACCTCGCCGACAGCGTCATCATCTTCGACGAGGCGCAGACCCTCCCGGGCGACTACCTTGCCCCCTGCGTCAGTGCCATCGCCCAGCTCATCCAGCATTACCACTCCACGGCTGTCCTCTGCACGGCCACCCAGCCTGCCCTTGAGCCGCTGTTCCGGCGCTTTGCGCCGGAACTCCACCCGCAGGAGATCACGCCCGACGCGGCCCGCCTCTACGAAGTGCTCCGGCGCACCACACTGCAAGACCTTGGCACCCTGCCGCAGGAGGAGTTCGCCGCCCGGCTGGCAGATCATCCGCAGGTGCTCTGCGTGGTCAACCGCCGCAAGACGGCCCAGCAGCTCTATGAGTCCCTGCCCGCCGAGGGCAGCTACTGCCTGACCACCCTGCTCTGCGCCGCCGACCGCCGCCGTCAGCTGGACGACATCCGCCAGCGACTGAAAGAGGGTCTGCCCTGCCGGGTGGTGTCCACCTCTCTCATCGAGGCGGGCGTGGACGTGGATTTTCCCGTCGCTTACCGCGAGCAGTGCGGTCTTGACTCTCTCTTACAGACTGCCGGGCGCTGCAACCGCGAGGGGCGGCGGGGCGCAGAGGAAAGCATCGTCTACCGGTTCCGGCTGGACGAGTGTTCCACGCCCCAGATGCTCAGGCAGAACGTCAGCGCGCTGGACTACACCGCCCGGCATCAGGACACACTGGACACGCCCCGGGCCATTCAGCGCTACTTCAAAGAGCTCTCCGAACTGCGCGGCGTGCCTTCTGATTTGAGCGTTCCCAACGCTATAGACAAACATGGGATTCTGGGTGCATTTCTTCGCGGCATTCAGGGCTGCCAGCTCCCCTTTGCACAGGTAGCGGAGGAATTCCGCCTCATCGAGAACGCTGCCCGCACGGTCTACCTGCCCCTTGGCGAGGGCGCGGCCCTTTGCCAGCAGATGCAGACCGGCCCTGTGACCCGGACCCTGCGGCGGAAACTGGGCATCTACAGCGTCTGCTGTTATCCCCAGCAGTTTGAACGGCTCCGGGCCGCCGGAGCCCTTGCTCCTCTGCCCGATGGCTCGGCCATCCTCACCGACACCAGCTGCTACAGTGAAAAGACCGGCCTTGCCATGGATGTGGAGACGGGCATCGGCCTTTACTTCTAAAAAGAGAGAAGCGGCAAAGCATACACCGCTTTGCCGCTTCCCCTTGACATCTCCGACATCAATTAAATATTTCAATCCTCATCAGAGGCATCCAAACCTCCAACGACACCAACAGTATACGGAAAAACGAACTTTTTTTCAACATTTTCCAGATAATTCCTCACAACTCCTTGACAGCGCTTTCGAAAAAGAATATACTAAGCTCAGAAAGGATATATAGACATGTCCGATTATCAAATAAATGAAGTAAAATAGTGAAGAGGTGGTTGCAATGGCTAACATTCATCTTCGTCTGAAAATTCAACTTCACCCGGAAAGGAGGCGATGCTGATGTCCATGCTCATTGAAGTATGGGGCGACTATGCCTGTTTCACTCGTCCGGAAATGAAGACCGAGCGTGTGAGCTACGACATGATCACTCCGTCTGCCGCGCGGGGCCTTGTGGAGGCCATCTACTGGCACCCCGGGCTGCGTTATACGGTTGACCGCATCTATCTGCTCAAGCCCTTCGGCCTTGACTCCGAGGACGAAGCATCCACGGAGGAATACACCCAGCGGCCCATCCGGTTCACCAACATCCGGCGCAACGAGGTCAAGTCCACCCTGCTGTCCTCCGCCGCCCTCAGTGCGGCCAAAGGCGGCACGCCGCCGGTGCTCTACACCTCGGAGGACATCCAGCAGCGGGCCGCGATGGTCCTGCAGGACGTCCACTACGTCATCGAGTGCCACTTCGATTTGACGGACAAGGCCGCCCCCAGCGACAACCCCGGCAAGTTTCAGGACATCCTGCGCCGACGCCTGCGCAAAGGCCAGTGCTATCATCAGCCCTGTTTCGGGTGCCGGGAGTTCCCGGCCAACTTCCGGGAGTGGCCGGGCGGCAGCATTCCGGCGCTGAAGGTCACGCAGGATCTCGGCTTCATGCTCCACAGCCTCGATTACTCTGATTCGGCCAACATCCGCAGCCAGTTCTTCCGCGCAAAACTGGTGGACGGCGTGATGGAATGCCGGGACGTGGAGGTGTTTACATGATACTCCAAGCACTCACCGCCTATTATGAACAGCTCTTGAAGCAGGGCAAGGTGGAGGCCCTCGGCTGGGACAGCCGCTTCAAAGTCAGCTATGAACTGCGCCTCGGCCCCGACGGCCAGCTCCTCGCCCTCAACGACCTGCGGCAGGAAGTCCCCAAGGGCAAAAAGACCGTTATCGCCCCCCGTGAGCTCCCTGTCCCCCACCGGGTCAAGCGCGCCTCCGGCGTCGCCGCGAACTTTTTGTGCGACAATACGTCCTATCTGCTGGGCGCAGACGAGAAGGGCAAGCCCGAGCGTTCCCGCCAGTGCTTCGAAGCCTGTGCCGCCCTCCACCACAAGGTTCTCGACGGAGTAGACTCCCCTGCCGCCAAAGCCATCCTCGCCTTTTTTGACCACTGGGACCCCGCCGCAGCCCCCGCCCACCCGCTGCTGGCAAAGCAGTGGGCCGACCTGAACAACAACGCGAACCTTGCGTTCGGCTACGAATCCCCCGACGGCACCCATCGGCTGGCCACCACAGATGACGCCATCCGGACCGCATGGCAGTCCGCCTTTGACACCTCTGATGCAGACGCCGAGACGGCCCGCTGCCTCATCACCGGCAAAGAGGCCGGCATCGCCCGCATCCACCCCGCCATCAAAGGTGTGATGGGCGCACAGGCCGCCGGTGCGGCGCTGGTCTCCTTCAACGCGCCCGCTTTCTGCTCCTATGGCCATGAGCAGGGTGCCAACGCCCCCGTCAGCGAGTACGCGGCCTTCGCCTACACCACGGCCCTCAATCTGCTGCTGGCTGACCGGAACTGCTGTCAGCGCATCGGCGACACCACCATCGTCTGCTGGGCCGAAAACGCCGCTCCCGCCTACTCAAACGCCATGCTGATGTTTTTCTGCGGCGGTTCCGAGGCGCGCGGCGTCTCGGAAAGCGACCTTGCCGCCGCACTGAAGGCTCTTTCTCAGGGACGTCCCGTCTCCTTCCTCGATGACAAGCTGGACCCGAACCAGAACTTCTATGTGCTGGGCATCTCGCCCAACGCGGCCCGGCTCTCCGTCCGGTTCTTCCTGCACAGCAGCTTCGGACAGTTTGCCAAAAATCTGCAGGACCACGCCGACCGGCTCGAAATCACCCGCCCCGCCTTCGACAAGCGGGAAAACCTGTCGGTCTGGGCGCTGGCGCAGGAGACGGTCAACCAGAAATCCCGGGACAAAAATCCATCGCCCCAGCTGGTGGGCGATCTGCTCCGGGCCATCCTCACCGGCGGACCCTATCCCGCCACCCTGCTCAACGGCGTGACCCTCCGCATCCGGGCCGAACGGGAAGTCACCCGGGGCCGCGCCGCTATCCTGAAAGCCTACTATCTCCGCAACTACCCCACTGAGCTCAACAAGGAGGTATTTACCGTGAGCCTGAACGAAAGCAGCAATGTCCCCTATGTTCTGGGGCGTCTCTTCTCTGTGCTGGAGACGATCCAGAGCGTCGCCAATCCCGGCATCAACGCCACCATCAAAGACCGGTACTTCAACTCGGCCTGTGCCACCCCGGCAACGGCCTTCCCCACGCTGGTCAAGCTGGCTCAGAAGCATCTGCAGAAGATGAGCACCCCCAACGAGGTTCATTTCAGCAAACAGCTCACCGAGCTGATGGCCCAGCTGCCCGAGACCGGCTTCCCGGCGCGGCTCAGCCTGCCGGAGCAGGGTGCCTTTGAGATCGGCTACTACCACCAGACCCAGAAACGCTACACCAAAAAGAATGAGGAGGAATAAACCATGTCTGAGCCCATCAAGAACCGCTATGATTTCGTCATCCTGTTCGACGTCGAGAACGGCAACCCCAACGGCGACCCCGACGCAGGCAACATGCCCCGCATCGACCCCGAGACGGGATACGGTCTGGTGACCGACGTCTGCCTCAAGCGGAAGATCCGCAACTATGTCGAGACCCTGAAAGAGGACGAAAAAGGCTACCGCATCTACATCAAGGACGGCGTTCCCCTCAACCGCAGCGATGCCGAGGCCATCAGCACGCTGGGCATCGCCCCCGACCTGAAAGCCGCCAAAAAGGCCGACCCCGACATCGATGCCAGGCTGCGGGACTATATGTGTGAGAACTACTTCGACATCCGCACCTTCGGTGCCGTCATGACCACCTTCGTCAAGGGTGCGCTGAACTGCGGTCAGGTGCGCGGCCCCGTCCAGCTGAGCTTTGCCCGCTCGGTGGACCCCATCGTCCCGCAGGAAGTCACCATCACCCGCGTGGCCATCACCACCGAGGCCGATGCCGAGAAGAAGGGTACCGAGATGGGCCGCAAGCACATCGTGCCTTACGCCCTCTACCGCGCCGAGGGCTATGTCTCGGCCAACCTCGCCCGGAAGACCACCGGCTTCTCCGAGGATGATTTGAAACTTCTGTGGACTGCCATCCTGAATATGTTCGAGAACGACCACAGCGCCGCCCGCGGCAAGATGGCCGTGCGGGAGCTCATCGTGTTCAAGCACGATTCTGAGCTGGGCAATGCCCCGGCCTATAAGCTCTTCGACTCCGTCACCGTCCAGCGCAAGCCCGATGTGGGCGCCGCCCGCAGCTACCGCGACTACACCGTCACGGTGGCAGACACTCTGCCGGAAGGAGTCACCTGCGAGAGGCTGTCCTGATGGGCGGCCCGGACGACTGGCTGCCCCTGTCGGGCATCCAGCACTTCTGCTTCTGCCGCCGTCAGTGGGCGCTCATCCATCTGGAACAGCAGTGGGCGGAGAACCGCCGCACCGTCGAAGGCCAGCTCGACCACGCCCGCTGCCATGACGCAAACCAGACCGAACGGCGCGGCGGCCTGCTCATCACCCGAGGGATGCAGGTGGTCAGCCGTCGGCTTGGCCTGAGCGGAAACTGCGATGTCGTCGAGTTCCGGGCCGACCCGGAGGGCATCCCCCTGCAAAACGCGGAAGGACTCTGGAAGCCCATGCCTGTCGAGTACAAGCATGGCCGCGCCAAGGCCGGCGACGCCGACCGGCTGCAGCTCTGCGCACAGGCCATGGCGCTGGAAGAGATGCTGGTGTGTAGCATCCTGGAGGGTGCGCTCTTCTACGAGGAAACGCGGCGGCGGGAGGTCGTGCCGCTGACCGAAGAACTCCGCCAGGCCACCCAAAAGATGGCCGATGAGATGCACGCCTATTTTGCCCGGGGCTATACCCCCAAATCGAAGCCCGGCACCCACTGCAGCGCCTGCTCCCTCAAAGAGCTCTGCCTCCCCGTGCTGTATCAGCGTGCCGACCCAAAAGCCTATCTCCGCGCCCATCTGGACGAGATGCAGGAGGCCGCGCCATGAGAAAGTTTTTGAACACGCTCTACGTCCTCAACAAGGACGCCTACCTTTCCCTCGAGGGGGAGAACATCGTCCTGCTCTGCAACAAGGCTGAAATTGGCCGGGTCCCGCTCCACACGCTGGAAGGCATCGTCTGCTTCAGCTATCCCGGCGCAAGCCCTGCCCTGATGGGCAAATGCGCCCGCCTCGGGGTCGATTTGAGCTTTTTCAGCCCGCAGGGCCGCTTTCTGGCCCGGGCTGTAGGCGAAGAGCGGGGCAACGTCCTGCTGCGGCAGACCCAGTACCGCATCGCAGACAGCGAGGCAGAGAGCTGTCTCTATGCGCGCAATTTCATCCTGGGCAAAGTCTATAACGCCCGCTGGGTGCTGGAACGGGCCACCCGCGACCACCCCCAGCGGGTGCCGGTGGAACAGCTCAAGCGCACCAGCGCTCAGCTGGCGGCAGCGCTGCCCCTCATCGAAGAGTGCGATGACCTCGACCAGCTTCGCGGTCTGGAGGGCGAGGCGGCACAGCGGTATTTCGACTGCTTTGATTCACTCATCCTGCAGCAGCACGATGATTTTTCTTTCGCAGGCCGGAGCCGCCGCCCGCCTCTGGACAACACCAATGCCCTGCTCTCTTTCGCTTATTCGCTTCTGGCCTCCGACTGCACAGCGGCTCTTCAGAGTGTGGGCCTCGACCCCTACGTCGGCTTTCTCCACCGCGCCCGGCCCGGGCGCAGGAGCCTCGCCCTCGACCTCATGGAAGAACTGCGCACTGTTTACGCCGACCGTTTTGTGCTCTCCTGCATCAACCAGAAAATCATGACGCCGAAGCATTTCCAGAAGCAGGAGAACGGAGCTGTCCTTCTCACCGATGAGGGCCGCCGCGCCTTTCTGGGCGGGTGGCAGACCCGCAAGCAGGAGACTATCACCCACCCGTTCCTGAACGAAAAGCTTCCGTGGGGCCTCGTGCCTTATGTGCAGGCTCTGCTTCTGGCCCGCACCCTGCGGGGCGATATGGAGCTTTACCCGCCATTTTTCTGGAAGTGAGGGATGTGTATGCTGGTCCTTATCACCTACGACGTCAATACCGAAACTCCTGCCGGGCGCAGACGTCTGCGCAAAGTCGCCAAGCGCTGTGTGGACCACGGCCAGCGGGTGCAGAACTCCGTGTTCGAGTGTCTCCTGGATGCCGCGCAGTATGCCGTTCTCAAGGCGGAGCTGACGGCCCTCATCGACCCCGCGCTGGACAGCCTGCGCTTCTACCAGCTGGGCAACAACTATAAGAGCAAGGTGGAGCATATCGGCGTTCATCCGCCCTTCGAGCAGGACGGCCTGCTGTTGTTCTGAGTTTCCCGTCCCCAGTGCGAAGGGGGAGTTCTCAGCATCTTTCCGGCACCTTCGCACCGGATTTTTGTGTCATTTTGCATGATTTGGATAGTTCTTTGACCCGTTGTAAATCAAAGCTCTTCTAAATTCGTGCAGAATGTTGTATAATTTATAAGAAAATAGAGATTTTGTCTCTGTTTTTGCTGTCGCCCTCCTCGCGGAGGGCGTGGATAGAAATCAAAGCACTGGATGCCGGCGTGTATCGTACCCAGGTCGCCCTCCTCGCGGAGGGCGTGGATAGAAATCCAAAACGCTTGTCAGTTCGGCCTGTTTCTTTCCTGGTCGCCCTCCTCGCGGAGGGCGTGGATAGAAATTTTTTCTATCCCTGCAACTGGCTGGAAAACTGACAGTCGCCCTCCTCGCGGAGGGCGTGGATAGAAATCCCTCGCCGGCGGGACTCATCATCCTCGCGACGCGTCGCCCTCCTCGCGGAGGGCGTGGATAGAAATATCAATATCCCTCCAGTGGCTTGCGGAGGTATAGCGTCGCCCTCCTCGCGGAGGGCGTGGATAGAAATCTCCGAATCTATCCCAGCCCATCGGGCTGCCATGTCGCCCTCCTCGCGGAGGGCGTGGATAGAAATACCCGATGGCGGTACGTTTTCCGGCGCAACGACAGGTCGCCCTCCTCGCGGAGGGCGTGGATAGAAATTGCGAGAACCGCGCCTTCATGGTCGGGTCGTGCGAGTCGCCCTCCTCGCGGAGGGCGTGGATAGAAATCCAATGCCTGATTTTGGCTTTCATCCGTTTGGCGGTCGCCCTCCTCGCGGAGGGCGTGGATAGAAATTGAATCATACCGTCCAGAATGGCGGTGCGCACCTGTCGCCCTCCTCGCGGAGGGCGTGGATAGAAATGGTAATCTTGTGTTCGGCGGTGACCTGTTCGCAGGTCGCCCTCCTCGCGGAGGGCGTGGATAGAAATTTAACAGTAGCCTTGTAGCCCAGCCGGATACCGGTCGCCCTCCTCGCGGAGGGCGTGGATAGAAATTTTAAGAAAAGCCTTGACATTATAAAGGAAATCCGTCGCCCTCCTCGCGGAGGGCGTGGATAGAAATACGCGGTCGTTTTTGCTGGTCGACCAGACGAGGCGGTCGCCCTCCTCGCGGAGGGCGTGGATAGAAATACCAAGTCTTTCACCGAGCATGGCTTTATTATGGGTCGCCCTCCTCGCGGAGGGCGTGGATAGAAATAGCAAGGCGTTTATAACCGCATCCAACAAGACGCGGTCGCCCTCCTCGCGGAGGGCGTGGATAGAAATTTGCCATGCTCTGTTGGCCGCCGCTTCCGCTGAGGTCGCCCTCCTCGCGGAGGGCGTGGATAGAAATCAAAGTAGTCAAGCTCTGCACCATCTGCCGGGATGTCGCCCTCCTCGCGGAGGGCGTGGATAGAAATTCTTTGACGGTGTACTGGCTGTAGGGGATCTCCGTCGCCCTCCTCGCGGAGGGCGTGGATAGAAATATCAATAACTTTTTGATAATCTTCCGTTTTAAGAGGTCGCCCTCCTCGCGGAGGGCGTGGATAGAAATTTCCACTGAATCATGGTGCTTTCCCTCCTTACTGGTCGCCCTCCTCGCGGAGGGCGTGGATAGAAATACAACCGTATTGTGTGGGCGCACAACCCGGAGAAGTCGCCCTCCTCGCGGAGGGCGTGGATAGAAATAAGGAAATCAACGCGCTGTTTAACAACATCCGTAGTCGCCCTCCTCGCGGAGGGCGTGGATAGAAATTGCTGAGTGCCTCGAGGATGAAGTCGATGAACTCGTCGCCCTCCTCGCGGAGGGCGTGGATAGAAATCCGTCGATTTTGTGCTGCTCCACAAACTCCTGAAGTCGCCCTCCTCGCGGAGGGCGTGGATAGAAATCTGTATGTGCTGGAAAATGTCAAGCGTCAAATCGGTCACCCTCCTCGCGGAGGGCGTGGATAGAAATTTTCAGATTCACAGCCATCCCCCTCACTGAACCAGGTCGCCCTCCTCGCGGAGGGCGTGGATAGAAATTTTGTTGGAATACCAGAGAGAATGAGGTGATTTTTGTCGCCCTCCTCGCGGAGGGCGTGGATAGAAATCATGCTGTCGCCCATGTCACGAGCGGCGCTGGTGTCGCCCTCCTCGCGGAGGGCGTGGATAGAAATTTGACACGGGTAACAACGCGGCCTCTGCGATCCAGTCGCCCTCCTCGCGGAGGGCGTGGATAGAAATAAAGTCTCGCACCCGTTCAGGACACCCGCCTTGGTCGCCCTCCTCGCGGAGGGCGTGGATAGAAATCCCAAGACCGATGCCTTGGTCACCGCTCCCGGCGTCGCCCTCCTCGCGGAGGGCGTGGATAGAAATTCTCGTGGCACGGGAGGTTAAGCGTGCAGCTTTGGTCGCCCTCCTCGCGGAGGGCGTGGATAGAAATCTCCAACCGGATAATGCACTGCCTCGCTCAATATAGTCGCCCTCCTCGCGGAGGGCGTGGATAGAAATCCATAAAATGGTAAAATCTAAAACAAGTTGGACAGTCGCCCTCCTCGCGGAGGGCGTGGATAGAAATTTGTAGAGGCGCGCGAGCTGCGCGTCGCTCAGACGTCGCCCTCCTCGCGGAGGGCGTGGATAGAAATTCGTTGGGGTGAGTGAGGCTCTGGTTCCCGACCTGTCGCCCTCCTCGCGGAGGGCGTGGATAGAAATTAATTTTTGGAGTAGCCATTGTGCATCCGATGCAGTCGCCCTCCTCGCGGAGGGCGTGGATAGAAATTATTGACAACTAGAAAATTAGGCTATATAATAGAGAGTTACCATCCTCGCGGAGGGCGTGGATAGAAATCGTT
>OGHQ01000602.1_pt1 | contig 10552 bp, 9 predicted proteins | sample 1571561 | NCBI WGS metagenome assembly OGHQ01 (sample SAMEA2581941, study PRJEB24529) | metagenome | biome: Human gut stool | place: China | collected 2011
CCCAGACGCCGTGCGATGGCGCAGGCGTCCACGCCCTTGGCGGCGCGCACGCTGATGCGGTAGCTGCCGCCGGGCTGCTGACGCAGGGTCAGGCCCACCTTCACGCCCTCAATGCTGATCGGCAGGCTGGTCAGCTCTTCCAGGTCAGCCGGGTCCACGCCGCTCTGCTCGATCTCGTCCCGGGTCAGATACATCAGGGCGCAGCGGCCCTCAAGATGATATTCCAGATGGTTGCGGGCGATACGCTCCGCCTCCATCCGCTCCCGGGGCTTGGTGTCGAAGAGCAGGGTGTTCAGCTCCTCCACCTGCGCACCGGCCAGAATGAGCTTTGCAGCCACAAGATGGGTGTTGGCAGTGGTGGAAGAGAACCGGAAGCAGCCGGTGTCCGTAGCGAGGCCGGTGTAGAGGCAGTTGGCGATGAGGGGGGTGATCTCCACGCCCATCTCGCTGATGACCTCATACAGAAGCTCTGCCGTTGCGGCCGCATTGCCGTCCAGCAGGGTGAAATCCGCATAGCCGCTGTTGCCCGTGTGGTGGTCGATGCAGAGATCGACGTGACGGGTATACTGCGGCACACCGTTGTTTTCGCCAAAGAGCTGCACGCTGGCAACATCCACGGCCACAACGGTCTTGGGCTCAAACTCGCCCCGGAACGGCACCGGTGCAGTAAAGCTGTAGCGGGAAGGCACTGCATCGGAGCAGAGGACAGCTGCCGTCTTGCCCAGCGCCTTGAACGCGTGGCAGAGGGCGCTGCCGCAGCCGATGGTGTCGCCGTCCGGGTTTTTATGACACAGGACCAGAATGTTGTCCGCAGCACAGAGGCGCTCGGCCATCTGCTGCACATTGAGCTGTTCTGTCATTTGATGGATCCATCCTTTCCGCAGCGCTGGATTTATTCCTCGGTCTCGGCGGGCTGAGAGTCCTCAGCATCGCCGTTCACATTCAGCGTGCGGAGCAGCTCGTTGATGTGGGCTGCATAGGCGGCACCGTCGTCCTCCACAAAGATGAAGCGGGGTGCCTTGCGGATGTGCATTTTCTTGCTCACTTCGGTGCGCACATGGCCTGCGGCGCGGTTCAGGGCCTCGATGGCGGGCTTGGGGCCGTCCTCACGGCCCATCACGCTCACATAGACCTTCGCTACGTCCAGGTCGGGCGTCACATCCAGCCGGGTGACGGTCAGCAGACCGCCCTCCAGCCGCGGGTCTTTCAGCCGTCCGATGATGGCGATGAGCTCACGCTTCATGTCCTGCGCCAGACGGCCCATATTTTTCTGAGACATAGTTTCTCCTCTGAAAAGCCCGTTATCACCGCCCGGGGGGCGATGATAACAGCAGCTTCAACTCTTAGTCGCGGTATTCTTCCATCTTGAAGGCCTCGTAGACGTCGCCTTCCTTGACGTCGGCAAACTTTGCCAGAGTAACGCCGCACTCGTAGCCCTCGGCCACTTCCTTGGCGTCGTCCTTGAAGCGCTTCAGAGATGCGATCTCGTCCTCCGTGATGACGATGCCGTCACGGACGACACGCACCTTGCTGTCGCGGGTGATCTTGCCGCTGGTGACACGGCAGCCTGCGACGGTGCCGACGTTGGAGATCTTGTAGACCTGACGGACCTGCAGCTCGCCCAGAGACACCTCGCGGAACTTGGGAGCCAGCATGCCCTTCATAGCGTCGGTGACATCGTTGATGGCGTCGTAGATGACGCGGTACATACGCATCTCGACCTTGGTGGCAGCGGCCTCTTCCTTCGCCACGTTGTCGGGGCGGACGTTGAAGCCGATGATGATGGCGTTGGATGCGTCGGCCAGGTCAACGTCGGACTTGCTGATGGCGCCGACGCCGGCGTGGATGACGCGGACGCGGACCTCGTCGTTGGAGATCTTCTCGAGGCTCTGCTTGACAGCCTCGGCGGAACCCTGCACGTCAGCCTTGACGACGATGGCCAGCTCCTTCATATCGTTCTGAGCCATCTGGCTGAACAGGTTATCCAGCGTGACCTTCTGGAAGGCGGAGAACTGCTTCTCCTTGGCGGCAGCGATGCGCTGCTCGGCCAGCTCACGGGCCAGACGCTCGTCCTCGACGGCCTCGAACAGGTCGCCGGCCTCAGGCACAGCAGTCAGACCGGTGATCTCCACAGGGGTGGAGGGGCCGGCGTCGTTCAGCAGAATGCCCTTGTCGCTGCGCATGGTACGCACACGGCCCACGGCGGTACCGGCGATGATGACATCGCCGGAGTGGAGGGGGCCGTTCTGCACCAGAATGGTGGCGATGGGGCCCTGGCCCTTGTCCAGACGAGCCTCGACAACAGCGCCCTTGGCACGGCGGTTGGGGTTGGCCTTCAGCTCCATGACCTCAGCTTCCAGCGCGATGCGCTCCAGCAGGTCGTTGATGCCCATGCCGGTCAGAGCAGAGACGGGGATGCAGGCGACATCGCCGCCCCAGTCCTCGGTGATGATGCCGTACTTGGTCAGGCCCTCCATCACGCGCTCGGGGTTGGCGGTGGGCTTATCCATCTTGTTCATGGCCACGATGAGCTTGACGTTGGCGGCCTTGGCGTGGTTGATGGACTCGACCGTCTGGGGCATGATGCCGTCATCGGCGGCGACGACCAGAACTGCAATATCGGTCATGTTGGCACCGCGGGCGCGCATGGAGGTGAATGCCTCGTGGCCCGGGGTATCCAGGAAGGTGATGAGGCTGTCGTTGACCTTGACCTGATATGCACCGATGGCCTGGGTGATGCCGCCGGCCTCGCCTGCGGTGACGTTGGTCTTGCGGATCGCGTCCAGGATACTGGTCTTGCCGTGGTCAACGTGGCCCATGACGCAGACGACCGGGGGACGGGTGACGAGATCGTCCTGAGAATCCTCTTCCTGAGTGAACAGGCGCTCCTCGATGGTGACGTGGACTTCCTTCTCGACCTTGGCGTGGAACTCCTCGGCCACCAGAGCGGCGGTATCGAAATCGATGACGTCGTTGATGGCATGCATCTCGCCCATCTGCATGAACTTGGCGATGACCTTGCCGGCCTGCTGCTTCAGGCGGGCAGCCAGCTCACCGACGGTGATCTCATCGGGGATGAGGACCTTCAGCTGTGCATTGCGGGCCTTTTCCAGCTGGATGCGCTGCAGACGCTCGAACTCGGTCTCACGCTTGCCCTTCTGGAACTGCTGGCGCTGGCGCTGGCCGCGCTGGGTGAACTTCTGCTTGTTGCCCTGGGGGGTGGGCTTGCGGCGGTTCTCGGTGTTCTTGGTGGAAGCCAGATCGTCGTAACGGGCGTCGAAGCGGTCCACGTTCATATCGACGGTGCGGGTATCGACGGTGACCTGATTGTCCTCGCGGCGGACAGAGACGGACTGAGCAGTAGCAGCAGTAGCCTTTGCGCCGGTCTCACGGGCCAGCTCGCTCAGAGAGACGGTCTTCTCCTCGCGCTTCTTGTGCTGCTCGTTCTTCTTGTTGTTTTGCTTGGCAGCGGGCTTTGCCTCGGCCACTGCGGGCTCAGCCTTGGGAGCCTCGGGCTTCTTTTCGGCCTTGGGCTCTGCCTTCTTCTCGGCGGGCTTCGGCTCAGCCTTGGGGGCCTTGGCGCTGTTCAGGAACTCGTCCAGGCTCTTGACGCTGTTGTCCTTGCTGAACTTCTCCAGCAGGTAGTTCAGCTCGTTCTCCTCCAGAGTGGAGCTGTTCTTCTTGCCGGTGCTGCCCATGGCGTTCAGCTCGTCGAGGACCTTCTTGGCAGAGATGCTCAGGTCCTTTGCAAAATCGCTCACTTTATATTTTACGGTCATTCGCTCATATCCTCCTCAGTTTGAATCGCTCCGCACGCCGTCAGCCGGTCAAAGCAGAGCTTGGCGAGGTTGCGGTCGGTGACGGCATAAATGGCCACCGGTTTGCGGCTGATGTCAGCCAGCTTATCCTGTGTCAGCGGCATGGGGATGACGTCCACCATATCGCCCACAGCGTAGTTGAGCCGCTGCACGGTCTTGGGGCTGGCGTCGGACGCAGTCATCACGAGCCATGCCTTGCCCTTGACGACGGCGTCTTCCACCGCGTCAAAGCCCATGGTCAGAGCGCCCGCCTTGCGGCAGAGGCTCACGGCCTGGAACAGGGCCTCATTCGGCTCAAGGGCCGGTTTTGCGGGGGCGTTATGCTTCTTTGCCATCGCGGTCGGCCTCCTTTTCTGCTTCCACACTGGCCAGCTGCTGGGCCAGTGCATCGTATACCTCGGCGGGGACCGGCTGCTCAAAGCAGCGCTCCAGCGCCTTCTTCTTTTTTGCCTTTGCAAGGCAGGCGGCATCCGGGCAGAGGTAAGCACCGCGGCCGGGCTTCTTGCCCACGGGGTCGATGCTGATCTCTCCGCTGGGTGCGCGCACCACACGCACCAGTTCCTTCTTGGGGCGGCTGGTCAGGCAGCCGATGCACTGGCGGGCAGGGATCTTCTTTTGTGCCATCCGGTTTTCCCTCCTTCGGCAGGTGTTCCGCGCTTATTCTGCGGCGGTGTCTTCGGTCTTCTCAGCCTCGGCAGCCTTCGGCTCTTCCTCGCCGTAGTAGCCGCTCTCGGGGCGGATGTCGATGTTGTAGCCGGTCAGACGAGCGCACAGACGGGCGTTCTGGCCCTTGTTGCCGATGGCAAGGCTCAGCTGCTGGTCCGGCACGGTCACGCGGCAGGAGCGGGTCTCTCCGGGCAGCAGCTCGACCTTGACCACCTTTGCGGGGCTGAGCGCTGCGGAGATGAACTCGGAGATGTCCTCGCTCCACTTCACGATGTCGATCTTCTCGCCGCCCAGCTTCTCGACGACAGCGGCCACACGGTCGCCGTGGGGGCCGATGCAGGCAGAGACGGGGTTGACGTTGGCGTCCTTGGACCAGACAGCCATCTTGGTGCGGGCGCCGGCCTCGCGGCTGATGGCCTTGACCTCGACGGTGCCGTCATAGATCTCAGGCACTTCCAGCTCGAACAGGCGTTTGACAAGGCCGGGGTGGGTGCGGCTGATCATGACGCGGGGGCCGCGCTCGCTTGCCACGACATCCACGATGTAGACCTGCAGCATCTGGCCCTCGGTGTAGACCTCGCCGGGGACCTGCTCGTTGCGGGGCAGGATGGCCTCGCCGCCCTTGCCCAGGTCGAGGGCAACGATGCCCTTCTCAGGGTCAACGCGGGTGACGGTGGCCTGCACGATGTCGTGGGCGCGGGACTGGATCTCGCTCAGCTGCTGGCTGCGCTCGGCCTCACGGATGCCCTGACGGATGACGTGCTTTGCGGTCTGGGCTGCGATGCGGCCAAAGTCCTTGGTCTTGAGGGGGGTCACGACGCGGTCGCCCACCTGATAGCTCTTGCGGATGTGCTGAGCCTCGGTGATGCCGATCTCGCTGTGCTCGTCGTACCAGTCCTCGTCGGCCACGACGTCCTGGATGAGGGCGACGTTGAACTTGCCGGTGCTGGGGTCGATCTCGACCATGACGTGGTCGTCCTCGACCTCGTAGTTCTTCTTCACGGCGATGACGATCGCAGCCTTGATCTTTTCGATCAGGTACTCCGCGGTGATGCCGCGCTCGTGCTCCAGCATGGAGAGAGCTTCAAAAAATTCGTTGTTCGCTGCTGCCATTTTTCGGGTTCCTCCTAGTTTATAATGGTATCTTTTCTCGATTCATCTTTGGCTCTCCCGCCGGGAGGGCTGTTCTCAGTCAAACAGATGTTCGTCATCACAGAGATGGACGCCGGATGCGGCGTTCACCTCAAAGCTCACCGGGCCGTTCTCCGTCTCGACCGTGACGGTGCTGCCCTCGCGGCCTTTCAGGATGCCGGCAAACTCGCGCACGCCGTCGGCAGTGGGGCGGATGAGCTTGACGCCGATCTTCTCGCCCTTGAGTGCCTCGTAGTGCTCCGGGCGGGTCAGCCTGCGGCCAAGGCCGGGGCTGCCCACCTCGAGATAATAGCTCTGGTCGATGGGGTCTGCCTCATCGAGGATGGGGTCCAGCGCGTGGGACACTTCGGCACAGGTGTCGGTGTCCATGGTGCCGTCCCGGTCGATGAGCACACGGAGATACCAGTCCGGCCCTTCCTTCTCAAAGACCACATCCCACAGGCGCAGGCCCATGCCCTCCACGACGGGGCGGACAAGCGCTTCGACTCTCTGGGCGGTGTTGCCGCCAGACTGCTTCGCCATAAAAAACCTCCAAACAAACAAGAAAAGCGGACCTTGCGGCCCACTTTCCAATAAAACTATAGCGTACTACTAGAATATAGCATACTCTTGCGGATTATGCAAGCTTTTTCGTGAAAAATCCTCTTCTCACAGCACCCAGACGCCATCGCGGAACAGCTCCACGGTGCGGCCGTCGCGGCACTTGCCGGTGATATGGCTGTCCTCGGCACCCACCATGACGTCCTCGTGGATGGCGGACTGGTTCATGCCCCGGGCCAGCAGCTCGTCCTTGGTCAGGCGGGTGCCGTTCTCGGTGGTGCCGGGATAGCTGGCGCCAAAGGCGATGTGGCAGGCGGCGTTCTCATCGAAGAGGGTGCTGTAGAACAGCGCGCCGCTGCGGTTGATGGGGCTGGACGCCGGAACCAGCGCCACTTCGCCAATGCTCCGTGCGCCCTCGTCGGTGTCCAGAAGCCGGCCCAGCAGCTCCGCGCCCTCGTCTGCACCGTGCTCCACGACCCGGCCATCCTTGAAGGTGACATGGAAGCCCTTGATGAGCTGGCCGTTGAAGACGTAGGGTTTCGTGCCGTAGACGATGCCGTTCACCTTGTCCTTGTGGGGGGCGGTGAAGACCTCTTCGGTGGGGATGTTGGGCAGGAAGACCACGCCCTTTTCGCTGACGCTGGCGGCGCTCTCCCAAGTGGCCTTGTCGGCGATGCCCACGGTCAGGTCGGTGCCGTTGCTGCTCTCGAAGTGGACGCTCTCGAGGTCGAGGGCGTTCATCTTGTCCTTCAGGCTGGTCAGACGGTCGAGGTGGGCTTTCCACTCGCTGACGGGGTCGCCGCCCGTCACCCGGCAGACGTCGAAGATGAGCTGCCAGAGCTTCTCGATGGCCGCAGCCTCGTCCAGCTCCGGGAAGATCTTCTTCGCCCAGGGGGCGCTGGGCATGGCGGCGATGGACCACTGGACGCGGTCGTTCATGGTGTACTCCCGCCACGGAGCCATGAACTTGCGCTGCGCAGCGTTCACACGGCTGATCTTCGCGCCGTCCAGACCGGCGTAGACCTCGGGGTCGTCGGCAAGGATGTGGAGGACGCAGACGCCGCCCTCGCTCTCGGCGTAGTCGAGATAGCGGCGCAGCTGATAAGATTTGAAGTCGGTCAGGGCTTCCTCGCTGCCCAGCTCCATCCGGCTGCGGGAGACTTCGTTGTCGCTCCAGTTTACCAGCACGTCACGGGCGCCGGCCTCGTAGGCGCTGCGCACGCACAGACGGGCCAGCGGGGCGGCCTCGAGGCAGCAGTTGATGATGAGGGTCTGGCCCGGCTGGGGGTTCACGCCCACCCGGACGATGAAGTCGGCGTATTTTTTCAGAAGAAGAGTAAAGTTTTCCACAGAATATCCTTTCTGCCGTGCAGAACACGGCGGTGCATTTTCTATCTGACAGTATAACCGCTCCCGGGCGAATTGTCCACCCGATAAAAACAAAACAGACGTTTCTGCCGGTTGAAAAATCGGGAAACATCTGTTATACTAGTGTTCGAGAGTGCTGTCTACATAACGGCAGGCGGTCTGCACCTTTCCGGCCTTACGTCGGGAAGGCGAACATTTTTGTTATGCCCCCGACGCTCCACTGCGAAAGGGGGGATGCTTCATGACGCTTTTAGAAACTTTAGCTTTGCTTACGTTGCTTGCAACGGTAGGCTTTGGTATGTTTGATATTGCGTGGAAGATCTTCAACAACAAAAAATGACCGCCAGTTTGCAACCCGCGCGGTCATTCTTTGTGATTGACTTCTCGGAAAGGTGCTGACCGTTTGCCAGACAGCACTTTCTTTATCTGTATTATACCACAGCCCCGCCGAAATTGCAACGGCGGGGCTGTTTTTTCACTCACAAAGGCGAGTTTTTATCAGAACTCGATCTTGCTCTCGATATAAGCCTTCAGCTCGGAGATGGGCATACGCACCTGCTCCATGGTGTCGCGGTCGCGGACGGTGACGCAGTTGTCGGCTGCGATGCCCTTGGCCTCGTCGCCCACGGTGTCGAAGTCCACGGTGATGCAGTAGGGGGTGCCGATCTCGTCCTCGCGGCGGTAGCGCTTGCCGATGGAGCCGGTGTCGTCGTAGTCCACCATGAAGTACTTGCTCAGCTCATTGCGGATCTCCATGGCCTTGTCGCCCAGCTTCTTGCTCAGGGGCAGGACAGCGCACTTATAGGGAGCCAGAGCCGGGTGCAGGTGCAGGACGGTGCGGATGTCCTCCTTGCCCTTGCTGTCGGTCAGATGCTCCTCGTCGTAGGCCTCGCACAGGAAAGCCAGCGCCACGCGGTCGCAGCCCAGAGAAGGCTCGATGACGTAGGGGATGTAGTGCTCGTTGGTCTCGCTGTCGAAATACTCGAGGCTCTTGCCGGAGGCCTCCTGATGGCGGCTCAGGTCGTAGTTGGTGCGGTCGGCGATGCCCCACAGCTCGCCCCAGTCGGTGAACGGGAAGGCGTACTCGATGTCGGTGGTGGCGCGGCTGTAGAAGGCCAGCTCAGCAGGCTCGTGGTCGCGCAGGCGCAGGTGCTCCTTCTTGATGCCAAGGCTCAGCAGCCAGTTCTCGCAGTAGTCCTTCCAGTAGCTGAACCACTCCAGGTCGGTGCCGGGCTTGCAGAAGAACTCGCACTCCATCTGCTCGAACTCGCGGGTGCGGAAGGTGAAGTTGCCCGGGGTGATCTCGTTGCGGAAAGCCTTGCCCACCTGGCACACGCCGAAGGGCAGCTTGCGGCGGGTGGTGCGCTGGATGTTGGCAAAGTTGACGAAGATGCCCTGCGCGGTCTCGGGGCGGAGGTAGCAGGTGGAAGAGCTGTCCTCGGTGACGCCGATGGCGGTCTTGAACATCAGGTTGAACTTACGGATGGGGGTAAAGTCGTGCTTGCCGCAGACGGGGCAGACCACGTCCTCGTGTTCGGCGATGAAAGCGTCCATCTCGTCAAAGCTCATAGCGTCCACGTTCACCTCGGGGTGCTCGTCGCCGATGAGCTTGTCGGCGCGGTGGCGGGCCTTGCAGGCGCGGCAGTCCAACAGGGGGTCCGAGAAGCCGGCCACATGGCCGGTGGTGACCCAGGTCTGGGGGTTCATGATAATGGCGGCATCGAGGCCCACGTTGTAGGGGCTCTCCTGCACGAATTTTTTCAGCCATGCCTTTTTGACGTTGTTCTTGAACTCGACGCCCAGAGGGCCGTAGTCCCAGCTGTTGGCCAGACCGCCGTAAATTTCAGAGCCGGGGAAGACATAGCCCCGGTTCTTGCAGAGATTGACGATCATATCAAGGGTCTTTTCGCTCTGTTCCATTGTAAGTACATCCTTTCCGTCCGCGGCTGGTTTGCCGTGTCGTGTTGAGTCGTTGTCCCGGCGGCTTTCCCCGCAGCCGGGCCTGCTTTTCGTGTCGAAAGCAGAGTACCTTTACTTTACCATGTTTTGCGGGGATTGTAAAGGCCGACTCCCCCGCTCCTCCCCGCCCCTACTCCAAAAAAACCAAGGCCCGGAGCGTTCCCGCTCCGGGCCTTGGAGTCATTTCTCAATGTGTATCACAGACCGGGTCTGTAATGATTTGAGGAGATGGGGTGATTACTTGTTGTACTCAACAACAACGATAGCGTAGTCGACCTTCTTGTCGCCCTTCTCGCCGTTGTCAACGAACTCCACACCGAACTTAACCTTCTTGGCGTTAGCGGCAGTAGCATAGTTATGGACCTTGCCAGCAACCTTATTCTCGTGGGTATCAATGTTGGTGGTCTGAGCATCAACAACATCATTGAATTTCTTAGCCTCGGTAGCCCACTCCAGCTTATCCTTAGCGTCCTTCTTCTCAGGAGCAGTGAGGATGAAGTAACCATAGTCCTTAGTGCCGATGGTCACTTTGGTCAGAGTCTGGGGCAGAGTCTGAGGAATCTTCTTGCCCAGCATATTATTCGAACCCTCAGTAGCAGTAGTCCAAATCTTGTGAGCCTCGTCGTTCAGTTTGCTGTCGTACTTGTAGTCGACATCAACGGTAGCACCCTGAGCTGCACCAGAGTTCAGAGCCTTCTCCAGAGCCTCAGCCTTGACCTTGTCGGACAGAGCGCAGCCAGTCAGCATGGACATTGCCATAACGCCGGTGAGGACGAGGGCCAGAAGTTTCTTTGCCATTTTCATGATTTTTGCCTCCATAAATAAAAATGAATTATACAGGCAGGCCATCCATTTCCGGCTGTCGGCCTGTGCTATCATTATACCCCACCCATCGTTTTTGTCAATATCTTCTTCTCATTTTTATCACATTTACAAATTCCTTTCTTTTCAATCGTGCATTTTCCACAAATTCACGGAGGGCTCTCAGTTAAAGGCTCCCCCTCTGGGAGAGGAGCTCAACCTCTCCGTCACGCCTGCGGCGTGCCACC
>OGHQ01000606.1_pt1 | contig 10507 bp, 9 predicted proteins | sample 1571561 | NCBI WGS metagenome assembly OGHQ01 (sample SAMEA2581941, study PRJEB24529) | metagenome | biome: Human gut stool | place: China | collected 2011
GATGTCGGGCACATAGGTCAGGAGCAGCAGGGCGATGAACATGCACAGATAGAACGGCAGGGTAGCCTTGACGACCTTCTCCATGGGGCGCTTTGCAACAGCAGAGCCGATGAACAGAACAGCGCCGACAGGGGGAGTCAGCAGGCCGATGCCGCAGTTCAGGACCATGATGATACCGAACTGGATGGGGTCGATGCCGATGGAGGTGGCGATGGGCAGCAGGATGGGGGTAGCGATCAGGATGATGGGAGCCATATCCATGATCATGCCCAGCACCAGGATGATGAGGTCGATGAGCAGTGCGATGATGTAGGGGTTGCTGGTGACGCTGGTGATGGCGTTTGCAGCCAGATCAGGCACATGCAGCATGGTCAGGCAGTTGCCGAACACGGCAGAGGTGGCGATCAGGATGAGGACGATGGACAGAGTGTTGACGCACTCGTCCAGAGCGTGCCAGACGCCCTTCCAGTCAAGGCCCTTGTAAACAAAGACGGAGACCAGCAGAGAGTAGATAACTGCGATAGCAGCGGACTCCGTAGCAGTGAACACACCGCCGACAACGCCGAAGACGACGATGACGACTGCGGCCAGAGCCCAGATAGAGGTACCCAGCTGCTTGATGAAGCCTTTGATGGTGAAGGGAGAGCCCTTGGGATAATTCTCTTTAACCGAGATGATGTAGGAGCCGATCATCAGGACGATGGCCAGCAGAGCGCCGGGCAGGTAGCCAGCCAGGAAGAGGCTGCCCACGGAGATGCCGCCGGCGGTGGTGGCGTAGATGACCATGTTGTGGCTCGGGGGGACCAGCAGGCCCTCGCAGGAGGAGGTGATGGTGACAGCCGTGGAGAAGTCGGCGTCGTAGCCCTGATCGACCATCATGGGGATCATGATGGAGCCGATGGAAGCGGTATCTGCAGAAGCAGAACCGGAAATGCCGCCGAAGAAGTAGGAAGCAACGATATTGACCATTGCCATGCCGCCGCGCATCCAGCCGACGCAGGCATCAGCCAGCGCGATCAGCTTTTCGGAGATGCCGCCGCTGCCCATGAGGACGCCCATGGTGATGAAGAAGGGGACGGCCATCAGGCTGAAGGACGAGATACCCTTGACCATCAGGCGGCAGACATCGGTCAGTGCCTGACCCTGCACCATCATGCACAGCACGCTGGACAGACCAACGGCGTATGCGATGGGGAAGCGCAGGAAGATCATGACGAAGAAGCTGACAAGAAGGACAACGATTGCCAGTGTCTGGACTGTCATATTAGTTCTCCTCCTTTACAAAAAAGCTCTTGATGTGGTTGTACAGTGCCTCGATCTCGAAGATGATCATGGCGACACCGGCCAGAGGCACGGGGAAGTACATCCAGAAACGGCTCAGCCAGGGCATCGAGACATAGAAGCCGCGGCCGCCCAGGGTGGTGGCGTAGTTCCAGCCCACAACCAGCATGATGAGGCCGAGGATGCAGACCGCCAGATCGGCGAGGATGTCCAGCACCTTGACGGCGATCTTGGGCAGATAGACGTCAAATGCGGTCATCCGGATGTGTGCGCCGCGGCGGATGGCCAGAGCAGCACTCAGCACGGCCATGTAGCTCATGCAGGTCAGAACGACTTCTTCAGACCATGCGGGGTCCGGGATGAACGAGACGTAACGACCGATGACCGACATGGTAGTGATGAGGATATCTGCGATCAGCAGCAGCTTGCAGATAAACAGAACCACTTTGTAGGTGATGTCGTACGCCGGCTTGATCTTATCCAGAGTGGTAAAGATTTTCGGCATAGGATCTCCTCCATACTCTTATAAAAAGCCCGGCGGGTCTGCGGGCGTATCCCGTAGTCCCCGCCGGGCTATGTACTACTTCAGGATAAAGGCGCTTTTATCAGGCCTTCATATCCAGCAGCTGCTGATACAGCTCAGCCTGATCCGAGGTGTTCTCGCTGATGACCTTAGCGCAAGCCTCCTGCCAGGGAGCCTTATCGGGGACATCGATGACGTTGCAGCCGGAAGACTTCAGCTCGTCGAGGACCTTGTTCTCAGCGGTCTCGGACAGGTCAGCGTTGAAGGCCTGCGTATCCGCAGCAGCCTCCATGACGGCAGCCTGCTGGTTCTCGGTCAGCTTGTTCCAGGCGTTGTCGGTGATGACAGCCTGCACAGCGCCCAGAGTATGGCCGTCGAGGATCAGGTTGTTAGCGACCTCGGGGAAGGCATTGGACTTGTAGTTTGCGATGGGCTGCTCAGCGCCATCGACAACGCCGGTCTGCAGTGCGCTGTACAGCTCGCCGAAGGAGACGACGGTGGGGTTAGCGCCCAGGCCCTCGACCATGCCGTTCATGACGGGGTCGTTGGACACGCGCAGCTTCAGGCCCTTGAAATCAGCGATGCCGGAAACGGGCTTGACCGTGAAGAAGTGACGGAAGCCCTCTTCGCCGTAGAAGATGCCACGAACGGGCAGGCCCAGCTCCTGGGGCTCGTTCAGGAACTCAGGTGCCAGCTCGCTGTTGGCGAAGTTCCAGAAGTGTGCGCGGTTCTCGAAGGTGAAGGGGATGGACAGCAGCTTGGACTTGTTGCAGCCGTAGCTGGTCAGTGCGAAAGCGGAGATACGGCTGATGTCGATGGAGGTGGAGCCGCCGAGGATAGCGTCCAGAACGTCGTTCTCAGAGCCCAGAACGCCGGAAGCCTGCACATCGACGACGACGGAGCCGCCGGTCAGCTCCTCGACCTTCTCCTTGAAGTGAGAACCGGTCTGGCCGACGATGGTATCCAGCGGGTTGACCTCGGCGTAGACCAGAGTCACCTTCGGGTCGGAAGCAGCAGCTGCGGCATCACCGGCGGGAGCGGTGGAAGCTGCAGCAGAGGACGCGGTAGAGGCAGCAGTGCTGTTGCCGGAGCCACCGCAGGCGGTCAGTGCCAGAGCAGCGGCGGAAACACCGGCTGCTGCCAGAAAGCTGCGACGAGAAATCTTCTTCATGATAAAATCCTCCTTAGATTTTCCTCATTCAGGGCGGTGTGCTCTGCACGGGTCGCACACCGTCCGTTCATTTACTGTACACACTTTAGCAAATTTTTTTAGTCAGAACAAGGGCTTATGAAAAATGTCCTGTTTTTCAAAAAAATGTGAGAAACACTTTTGTGCAGTTCTTACAAGTCACAGTGCAGCTTATTCAGCACACTGCCCAACGAGATGAATACAATGTAATATCTCTTGCGCTTTTTCAGGCTTCGCGGATGCGCTGGATGAGGCGGCTCTGCTCCTCAAAAGCCGCGTACACAGGCTCGACTGCCGCCCGGAAGCGGGCTTTTTCGGCGGCGGAGAGGGTCGTCACCTCCACGCCCCATTCCCGCATATGCTTCTCGGCGCTGGCCTCCCGCTCCGCCCAGAGGCGGCGTTCGGTCAGAGCGCTCTCCTTTCCGCAGGCGCGGATGATGTCCGGGAAGCGCTCGTCCAGCTCTGCCAGTTTTTCCATCGCGGCCTCGCTGGCCAGCTGCAGCTCCGGCACACGGGTGTGCTCATCCTTTAAGAAATAGGGGGCCACCTCGTAGTGGCCCATGGCCTCATAGCTGGGCCAGTTGTTTTCCGCGCCGTCTATCTCGGCGTTGTGCAGGGCTGCATAGACCCGGCTGTAGACCACCTGCGCCGGCTTTGCGCCGAGGTCCAGTATCATCTCGCTCATCATGTCCGACTCCTGCACCCGGAGCGTCAGCCCCGCGAGGTCCGCCAGCGTCTCTACCTTTTCGCGGGTGTAGAAGCTGCGGACGCCGGCGTCGAACCACGACAGGCCCACGAGGTCCATCGCGCCGAGGCCGGAGAGGAATTCATCGCCGATCTCACCGTCCAGCACCCGCCACATCTGGGGCGCGTCGGTATAGAGAAAAGGAAGCTGCAATACGCTCAGGGCCGGCTGATACTCGGCCAGCTGGCTCAGAGAGACGCGGGCAAAGTCGATGCCGCCGTACTGCATCTGCTCGATGACGCTCTGTTCGGCCCCCAGTTCCCCGCCGCTGTAGACCACGACTTTGACCCTCCCCTCCGTCCGCTCAGCCACAAGGTCGGCAAAGGCCAGAGCGGCCTGAGTGGTGGGATAATCCTCGGGCTGGTTCTCGGCGTAGCGCAGGATGAGCTCCGGGCCGGTGTACTCTTCCGTCTTGCTGCAGCCCACAGCGCCCAGCGCCGTACAGGCGGCCAGCGCCAGCACACTGCGGCGGGAAATCGTCCGCCCGCTCACAGCCCGGCCTCCGGGTCGGCCTTTGCCTTCTGGCCGGCCTGACGGCGGTACTGGGTGGGAGTCATGCCGGTGCGTTTCTTGAACGCCCGGGCGAAGTAGCTGGCGTCCTCGTAGCCCACCATCGACGCCACCTCCGCCGAGGAGCGGAAGGGGTCGGCCAGCAATTCCTTTGCCGCGTTGATGCGCAGCTCGGTGAGGCAGTCGAGGAAGTTCATCTTCTGGTATTTCTTGAACTGCGCCGACAGGTAGGCCGGGCTGATGTGCAGGATCTCGCCCACGCTGTCCAGCGACAGATCGAACATATAATTATCCTCGAGGTAGCGGCGGACGTGGGCCATGACGAGGGCCGTCTGGCTGTTCTCGCTCTCCTCGGGGGCGTCTTCTGCCTCTTCTTCGGTCTCCGTCTGCTCCGGCTTGGGCTGGGCGGCGGCCAGCTCTTCCAGCTTCCGCTCCGTCTCGATCTGCCGCATAGCCCGGCGCACCGAGGCTTCCAGCTCGTCGGGGTCCACCGGCTTGAGCAGATAGTCGCAGGCCCCCAGATGCACCGCCTCATGGGCATACTGGAACAGACTGTAGGCTGTGACGAAGATGACCCGGCAGGAAGGCCGCTGGGCCAGCACGGCGCGGGCAGCGTCGAGGCCGCTCATGCCCGGCATCTCAATATCCATCAGGATGAGGTCTGCGCCCCACAGCACCGCCGTGTCGGCAGCTTTGCGGCCATTTTCCGCCATCTCCAGGACCACTTCCCGCTCAAAACGGCGCTGGACCAGCTCTGCAAGCGCCTCCCGCTCCAGCTTTTCGTCATCCGCGATCAACAGGCGTATCATCGTCCAAATCCTCCTCCAAAAGTTCTACAAGGGGCAGGTACATCCTGATGGCCGTTCCCCGGCCCGGGTGAGAGCGGATGACCAGCCGCCCCCGTTTATCCAGAAGCCGCAGCCGTGCGGCCACGTTATAGACGCCGATATGCTCCCAGCGCTCCCCGGGCTGGGCCAGCGCGGCTTTCAGCTGGGCCAGCTGTTCGGGCCGGATGCCCACGCCGTTGTCGCAGACACTGATATAGAGCAGCCCCTTATCCCGCAGCGGGTTGATGCGGATGCGCACCACGCCGCCCTCTTCCTTGGGCGAGATGCCGTGCTTGAAGGCATTCTCCACGATGGGCTGCAAGATGAAGGACGGCACCATCGTCTCCGTCAAATCGAGGGAGTCGGAGATGCGCCACACCATCTTCACCCGGTCGCCGAAGCGGACGTGATAAATGGAGTAATACTCATCCACGATCCGCACTTCCCGGGCCAGCGGCACCTGCTCGTCGTTGCTCATCAGGCTGTAGCGCAGCAGGTGCGACAGAGCCGTGATGAGGGCCTGCGTGCGGTAGGCTTTTTCCTGTCCGGCGGTCTGTAAAATGACGTTCAGGGTGTTGAAAAGGAAATGGGGGTCGATCTGGCTGCGCAGCTGCTGCAAACGGCTGCGCTCCATCCGGTTCTGTAATTCCAGAGCTTCCGTCTTCTGGCGGTGGAGCTCCCGCTCCATCTCGTTTTTCTCCCGCAGGGTGGTCACCTGCTCTGCCATCGAATGCTTCATGTGATTGAAGGCTTCGGTCAGCTGGGCCATTTCCGGCTGACGGGGCGCAGGCAGGTCGGGCGAGTCGAACTCGCCCCGGGTGACCTCCCGGGAGGCACCGATCATCTGCTGCACCGGGGTCAGCAGCGTCAGCACCGAGAAAGCCATGACGCAGCCCAGCGCAAGGCAGAGCGCCACCACGACGGTCTGCGCCCATTTGACCCGGTCGCTGAGGGCCGACACGGTGGTGTAAGTCCCCTGAGCGTCGGTGATGGCCGTGTTCAGCAGCTGCTGGGTATACTGGCGCAGATAGCCGCCGCAGGGTACGATTTTATTATAGTAGAGCTGGGCGGCTTTCGTGTCCTGACCGGCGGTCACCGCTTCTTCCAGCTGGTCCACCAGTGCGGTGTAGCTGTCGTAGGTAGTGGAAACGGCATTGTAGAGCAGATACTGCTCTTCACTCACAGTGCCAAGGTCGCTCTCGATGCGCCAGAGCCATGCGTTGGTGACGGAAAAGGCGCTGTGGAGCTCCTCTGTCAGCGCTTTGGCATCGCCGTACTCCCAGCGGTAATCTTCCATGGCCGAAAGGCTCCGTTCCACACCGTTCTGGAAGCGGCTGATGGCGTTGAAGTTGCCCATCTGGTCGTCCAGTTCCCGCAGCACGGTGCCGGACTGGTAAAAGCTCAAGAATATCTGCCCCGCCAGCGCCAGAAAAAACGCCGCCAGGCAAAGACTGATTTGCCCCTTCAGGGTCATCCTGCGCCCCACGCACCCATCCTCCTTCTCTGTGATATTCTGCCGCGCATCTTCCGCCTTATCCGGCCTGTCCGCCGTCAGAGCGAACGCTCCATAAACTTTCTTTTTCGTCCTATTTTAGCACATTTTAGGGCATCTGCGCAATATCATCCTTGATTGTTGGAAAATAATATGGTACTATGACCAAAAAGGAGGGTATTTTTATGTCTCAGCCGATCTCCGTTTCCGTCCAGATGGATGCTGCGTCCTTCCACGATTTTGCCGCCTTTGACCTGCTGCGCCACCGCAAGGCGTGGCACCGGCCTCTGGCGTTCACGGCCATTTTGCTGGTGTCTGCCGGCTTCTGCCTGTCGCAGGTGGGCCAGAAAGACGGCGCAGCCCTTCTCACGGTGGTTCTGGCCGTGGTGGCGCTGGGCGTTCCGGCCGTCTATTTCTGGACGTTCTTCCACTCCCTGAGCCTCCAGATCAAAAAGATGGGCCTGCCTCGCCCCTTCTACCGGCTGCTGTTGGACGACGACGGACTGTCGGTCTGGATGGCCGGCGAGCAGGACAAGCCTGAGGCGAGCCGCAAGTATGCGTGGCACGATCTGCATCTGGCCTACCGCACCCCCAACGCCATTTACCTCTATGTCCGGCAGAATCAGGCCTATCTGCTGAACGACAGCCTCGACGCCGCATGGAGCCTGCTGCAAGCCTCCCTCCCGGCAGAGCGCCTGCACGATATGCGATAAGAACGTCAAAAGCCCATCGCGCAGCTGTGCGATGGGCTTTTTTGCGTCAGCAAACAAAAACAGGCAGCGCCGTGGAAAGGAGGAGAAAGCGGCGCTGCCTGTGTATGAGAACTCCTAAACATTTGCGGCTGCTAGGAGGTTGTTGGTAGTCTGTCCGCCGCCGTGGCTATTGCCTCGCATAGGTGGGGGACAGTATTTTTTAGGGGCGCGGCACCCGCTGCGGGGCTGCGCATGAATCCTGCCTGCATGGCATTTATGGAAAGTCAAAAGCCGGAGATAGGGGGATCTCGTTCTTGTCTTCCCGACTGCACCTTTATTGTACCGGATAAAAATGGAGTTTCTTTGAGTTAGTTTTGAACAATCTGCAAACAAGATGTGGAAAGTCTGAGGGCGTTCTTTTCCGTTCTGCTTGACATTCGGCACAGAACGATGTATTGTTAAGTTTATTGTGAAATACCTATGAAATTCCTGCATTTTTGAGGGAGGAGACACTATGGCCGCACCGGCACAGCCGCAGCAGAAAAAGACCCTGCTCATGACCGAGGGCAGCATCTGGAAAAGCATCCTGCTCTTCTCGGTGCCGCTCATTCTGGGCAACCTGCTCCAGCAGCTTTACAACACCGCCGACTCCATCATCGTCGGCAACTTTCTGGGCAGCAACGCGCTGGCCGCTGTGGGTTCCAGCGGCTCGCCCATCTACCTGCTCATCGGTTTCAGTCAGGGCGTGGCCGTCGGCGCAGGCGTCGTCGTGAGCCAGTACCTCGGCGCAAAAGATAAAAAGGAAACGCGCATCGCCGTCCACACCTCGCTGGCCATCGCGGTCATCCTCGGCCTCATCCTGACGGTGGGCGGCATCGCCGTCAGCCGCAGCCTGCTGATCTGGATGAACACCCCCGAAGAAGTCCTCGGCGACGCCGTGACTTACATGAAGCTCTACTTCGGCGGTGTGCTGTTCAGCGTCGTCTACAACATGGCCGCCGGCATCCTCAACGCGGCGGGCAACTCCCGCCGCTCAGTCATCTATCTTGCCTGCGCTTCCATCACCAACATCATCCTCGACCTGGTGCTCATCGCCGGGCTGAAGATGGGTGTGGCGGGTGCGGCCATCGCCACCGACATCAGCCAGCTCGTCTCCTGTGTGCTGAGCCTCCGCTTTCTGATGAAGGTGGACGCCGACTACAAGGTGGAGCTTTCCGCCATCCGGCCCGATCAGCGGATGACCTCCCGCATCATCCGCATCGGCCTTCCCACCGGCATCCAGAACATGGTCATCTCTTTCTCGAACGTGCTGGTGCAGTCCAGCGTCAACAGCTACGGTGCCGCCGCCATGGCAGGCTTTGCGGCCTATATGAAGATCGACGGCTTCAACATCCTGCCTGTCACCAGCTTCAGCATGGCGGCGACGACCTTCGTGGGCCAGAACTATGGCGCAGGCAACCTCAAACGAGTGAAAAATGGCATGTGGGTCACGCTGGGCATGAGCGTGCTCTACACCCTCTGCACCGGTGCTCTGCTGCTGGCGTTCCAGAATCCCATCATGCACCTGTTCACCTCCGACGAAACGGTGGTCTCCTTCGGGTGCATCGCCATGCACTATTTCTGCCCCTTCTACTTCCTGCTGTCCATCCTCCACGGCATGGCAGGTGCCGTGCGCGGCACGGGCCGCAGCGTCCCCCCGATGGTAGTGCTGCTGGTCTCGCTGTGCCTGTTCCGGGTGGTATGGATCCAGTTCATCCTTCCCTTCTTTTCGGGCATCGAGGGCGTGTTCGTCCTCTACCCGGTGTCGTGGGCGCTGGGTGCCGTGCTGATGGCCCTCTACGCATGGAAAGGCAGCTGGATGACTTACGAGCATTCCTGACAGGAACCGGGAACCATTCCATTTTTCCATTCGCCTTTTGGGGACGTCTGTGGTATCCTATAGGGAAAGAAACAGCAAACCCGGTATCTCAGGAGGATCCATGCAGACAACAAAACCCGAAACCGCACAGCAGCGCCCCACCGGCGCACGAATGGCCCTGCTGATGCTTCTTTACTTTATCAAAATCGGCGCGTTCACCTTTGGCAGCGGATGGAGCATCATCGCCCAGATGGAGCGGGAGTTCGTGGACGAGCGCGGCTGGATGACCAGGAGCGATCTGCTGGAGCTCATCGCCGTGGGCAAAAGCCTGCCCGGCATCATGGTGGTGAACATCACTCTGCTCTTCGGCTATCAGATGGCCGGGGTGCTGGGCGGCATCTGCGCGGCCATCGGCCTGTGTATTCCCGCCGTCGTCACCCTTACCATTGTGACGGCCATCTACGACGCCATTAAAGATAACTACTGGGTCTGGTCGGCCCTCAAGGGCGTCCAGTGCGCCGTGGCCCCCATCATCGGCGGCGCGGCCATCTCCCTGGGCAAAGATGCTCTGACCAGCGCAATGCCCATCATCATCTGTGCCGTCGCCTTTGTGCTCTGTTACTTTACGTCCATCAGCAATCTGACGCTGGTGGCGGCCGGTGTGGTCATCGCGCTGGTCTGGATGGGGGTGAGCGAACATGGCCATGTTTGAGACCCTCGTTCAGCTCTTCGCCGCGTTTGCGAAGATCGGCTTCACCAGCTTCGGCGGCACCTCCATGATCCCCCTCATCATGGATGAAATGTCCTCCCACGGCTGGATGACGGACGCCGATCTGACGAACCTCATCGCCATCGCCGAGATGACCCCCGGCTCTCTGGGCGTCAACGCCGCCACCTTTGCAGGCACCAAGACCGCTGGGATGCCGGGCGGCGTCTTCGCGGTTCTGGGCGTCCTCAGCCCCACCCTGACGCTGACGCTTCTGGCGGCGGCATTCTTCCAGAAGTTCCGCACCAGCAAGGTCATGAGCTACATCATGAAGATCGTCAAGCCTGTCTGCATCGGCATGGTGCTGGGCGTTCTGGTGGGCCTCTGCCGCCAGACCTGCATCACCGAAGCAGGCGGCATCAGCCTGCCGGGCATCGCCATCGGCATCCTCTGCTTTGTGCTGCTCCAGAAATTCAAGCTCAGTGTGCCGAAGGTCATCGGCATCGCGGCGGTGCTGGGGCTGGTGTGCTTCGGGGTGTTTTGACCAGCTTTCCTTCCGCTCTCAGGCTCTCCCTTTGGGAGAGCTGGCGCATAGCGCCTGAGAGGGCAAGGCCGCTGACCAAAAGACAGTCCGCTTTGCGATAGCATCGCCCTGACAAAGCCTCTGTTTATCGCCATGCTGTG
>OGHQ01000619.1_pt1 | contig 10378 bp, 8 predicted proteins | sample 1571561 | NCBI WGS metagenome assembly OGHQ01 (sample SAMEA2581941, study PRJEB24529) | metagenome | biome: Human gut stool | place: China | collected 2011
TGCAAGGCAGCCGCATCCATGCGGTAGGCGTGTCGGGCCTGGGCGATGTCACGCAACAGACGCTGCACACGTTGAACTTCAGCGCCGGATATAGCCTGAACAAGCACTTCAACCTGAAGCTGCAAGTGAACGACCTGCTGAACCGCGATGTCATCTTCAAGCAAGATGTGCCCACCACGGGGCAGGAGATGGAAGTGGAACGCTACCACAAGGGAACGAACTTTGAGGTGGGAATAAGCTACAACCTATAAAGTCCCCCGCCCTCCCCCTGAAGGGGGACGGAGAACACTCTTTGACAAACAAGCTCTAAAAGAATCAATCTGAATGACAGACAGATGAATTGAATATAATAACTAAAACAATTGAATTATGAAAGCAATGAAATGGAAATTCTACTCTCTGGCCTTTGTAGCCGGAATGTCTATCCTCACCGCTTGCAGCAGCGACGACAACAACGACAATGACGGCAACGGCGGCAACGGAAACGGCAATGAAATCGAAAACGGTACGATACTGAAAGGTACCATCACCTCCGACGTGACCCTGGCTGCCGGAAACACCTACAAGCTGAGCGGCGAATACATCGTAGAAGAAGGTGCCACGCTCCACATAGAGGAAGGCGTGAAGATTATCGCCGTCTACGATGACATCGCAGACTACATCCTCGTGAAGCAGGGCGGTAAAATCAACGCCGTAGGCACGCCGGACAAACCCATCGTAATGACCAGCGAAAAAGAAGAGCCGGGCGCATGGGGAGGCATACACATCTGCGGACGCGCCCACACCAATGCCGAAGGCGGCAAGGGAAGTTCTGAAATAGGCGGCGCCGTTTACGGCGGCAACGATGATGCCGACAACTCGGGCACGCTGCAATACATTCGCCTGGAATACACCGGCTTTGCCTTCGATGAAGAGCACGAAGCCAACGGTATCTCTTTCTACGGCGTAGGCAACGGTACCATCGTGGACCACTGCCAAGCCTACAAAGGTTCCGACGATGGCTTTGAGTTCTTCGGCGGCTCGGTAAACGTGAGCAACCTCGTAGCCGTAAGCTGTAGCGACGACTCCTTCGACTGGACCGAAGGCTGGAACGGCAAAGGCACCAACCTCGTGGCTTACCAAGAGGACAAATCCACACTGGGCTACGACTGCGACTGCCTGATGGAGTGCGACAACAACGGCAGCAACAACGCCGCCACTCCCGTTGCCCACCCCGTATTGAAGAACCTCATCCTCGTCGGCAACGGCGGCAGCAAGCAAGGCATCCGTCTGCGTGCCGGCACGGAAGTGGAAATAGACAACGCCAAGGTATGCGGCAAAGGCCAGCCCCTGACCGTGGAAACCGCCCTTACCGAAAACGCCCTGAAGAACGGCACCTCCAAGCTGACCAACATCACCCTCACCTCCGAGCTGAGCAGCAAAGAAGGCATCTACACCCATGCCGACTTCATCGCCGTGACAAGCAACAAGGTGGACGCCAACCTGAGCTACAGCTCTTTCGAGGACATCAGGAAAGAATGCAGCTGGATGAACGGAAGCTGGGTGAAGTAAAAAAAAGAAGCACTCGCAAGGCTATAAAAAAACACACAACTTCTTCAACAGCGTGCCCCTCGAATGCCTTCCGGCTTCAAGGGGTACGCGCTGTTTCAAGAAAGAAACTAAAAGTACCGTTTACTTCTTCTTCAGCTCCTTCTTCAATTCCTGAACCTGAAAGCTGAACAAGTCCAGATGACGGCAAACGCGCTGCATGAAACTGCCTGCCGCCCTGAAGCAGATACGCGAAATGCGCACTTTATCTGCCGTACAGTCCTCTATCCGTTCCACCGGTTCGCTGGTGATGGAGGGAAAAAAGTTTCCAAGTCCCTTGATGTTCACCGTGCGTCCACTGGCCAGATAGTCCGCTATAATATCCGGCAGTTGCACCAGCACGGACTGGGCATCGCCCACCTGCAGGGAGCTGACAAAAGCCAGCCTCTTGGCCAGTTCGTCATTGCTCACCGGTTCCGGCTGAAGCACTTTTGACGCCGCGTAGTAGCGCACCACTTCCTTGTCTCCACTCTTGTCCACCTTCTTGCGGACCACATAATTCATTGACATACCAATCTTTCTTTATAATTAGGTTCGTAAAAAACGAAAGATATTCCCGCCCGACGCGAGGCACACCTACAACTTGCATACACAAAGCCTATACCTTACGGTAAAGACTCCGTGACCGAATACCTTTCACTATATGACTGAATACCTAAAACACCCGGATGTATTGCCCCAAAACATGGGGATGTTTTCACCCAAAACACCCGGATGTAATACCCCAAAACATGGGGATGTTTTGGGAGAAAAGATGGGGATGTTCTGACCTTTCAGTATAGGGTTCAAAGGTAATGACTCCCTATGAGAAATACAATAGATATAGGCCTTTTTGATGGTCGGAATCAAGCTCCTTTTTCTTCGGAAGCAGCAGGCAGTACCCGCTGGAAATCTCTGCCGGACGGAGACTGGAATACCTGCAAATCGAATTCGGGGATGATTGCCAGCACATGGTCGAACACATCCGCCTGCACCCCTTCATAGGGCACCCAATCCTTCAGCGCACAGAAGAAATAAAGTTCTATCGGGATACCGCGGTCGGTAGGCTGGAGTTGGCGCACCATGCAGGTCAGTTCCTGATTTACGTCGGGAAGACTTTTCAAATAAGCCGTCAGATACGCCCGGAACACCCCCAGATTGGTCTGGCGGCGTCCGTTGACGAGGATGGAGTTATCGATGCCGTTTTCCACATTGTACTTTTCAATCACTTCCTCCGTCTGCTCCACATAATCTTTCAGTAGCTGTATCTTGCGATATTTTGCCAGCATCTCCGGGGTACAGAAACGGACGCTGGTCATGTCGATATTGATGCTGCGCTTCACTCGCCGCCCACCGCTCTCGCGCATGCCGCGCCAGTTCTGGAAGGAGTCGCTGACAAGCAGATAAGGAGGGATGGTGGTAATGGTATTGTCCCAGTTGCGCACTTTCACGGTGTGCAGCGCGATTTCGATCACATCGCCGTCGGCATTCTGGCTCGGCATTTCGATCCAGTCGCCGATGCGCAGCATGTCGTCTTCGGAGATCATCACGCCTGCGACCAGTCCCAGAATAGTATCCTTGAACACCAGCATCAATACGGCTGTGAAAGCACCCAGTCCCGTAATCAGGTTGAGCGGCGATTTGTTGATCAGGATCGAAATGATAACGATCACGACGACGCAGTAGAAAACCACGCGGAATATCTGGATAAAGCCCTTCATCGGGCGGTTTTTCAGTTGCTTGTTCTTTTTAAGCTCATCTCCGACCGTGTTCAGTATGGCATTTACGGAGATAATCAGGGCGATGAAAAAATAGATCCAGGTGATCTTCTCGCTCAGGATGAACCAGGCGGAATCTTTGCTGAAAGCGAATGGCAGCAGGGCGGAAACCATCAGTGGCGGAATGATGGCCGTCAGCTTCCGAAATACGCCGTATTTGAACATCGATTCGAAGAATCCGACGCGTTTGCGTTTCAGAATCTTTTTCGCCAGATGCACCAATACGGCGTGGACGATTCCCGCGACGATGAATGCGATAATCACGATTACGATCAGAAACAGGAGTTCGTCCATTTTGTCGAGCATATGGGACGGAATGCCGATCCAGGCGAGGAATTTTTTGATTCCGAACAGGATGGTCAATGCAAAGTCGTTTGTATTCATAAACGGTTGGAAAAATCGAAGTTTGTCGTGTGTGGATTCGTCATTTCGAATCTTATCTTAATTATTATGCAATAATTATTCCTAACGAGGATCGGTCGGGCTATAAGTCGGAGTGTTCGGTTAAAAGATGAGAAATCTGCGGCTTAAAGATGTTTTGCTGCAGATAATAAAGGAGTATTTTGGTTTTTCTGATATTCATTGAAATTAAAAAGATCGCAGGGATTTTGAGTATTATAGTACGTGTATGTCTAATATTTGTTTTTTTCAAAAATAAATAGAATTTGATCGGATGATTTTTGTCTGTTTTGTTGTTTTTACTTTTCTATTTGTTGCTTTTTTCGGGGGGGGAAATTGAGCTTGGATTTCCATGACCTTTTTTATAATTTAAATTTCGAAAAGGAGAAATTGCTTCTAAAGGATCTCTTCGAAGGTTGTTTAATTTTAAATTATTATTGTTATGAACTTGTTTTTACGTTTTTTGTTCATGGGAGCGGTTTGCCTGCTTCCTTTGGTCGGTTGTAGCGACGATGATACCGAGGGAACGGGGCCAGAGCCGACGTCTGACTTTCAATTCGAGACTTTGGAGCTGACGCAAGGTTCGTTCAAGGTGAAGATAACTCCCGAAGACAAGAATATGACTTACTTTTTCGGAGTGCTCGAAAAGTCGGATTTCAGCCAGTTTGAAAATCTTGAGAGTTTGCAGGCAGCAAACATCGAAAATATAAAAGCCCTCGCGGAGGCTAATGGAGTCGGGGTCGAGGAGTTCTTGCTGGAGGCATTGCTTAAAGGAGAGCAGGAGTGGAAATATAATACGCTTGTTCCGGAGACCGATTATGTCTTTTACGCCTATGGATTATCGACCGAATTGGAGATTCTTACGACTGTCAATACTTATGAATTCAAGACATTGGTCGTCGAGCAAGTAGAGGTGAATTTCAAGATTACGGCTTCGGACGTGACGCCGACGTCGTTTACGCTGAATGTCGAGCCGGACCGAACGGATTGCGTATATTATTACGACATTCTTCTCCCTGCCGTATATATGGATACTGTGGAGGTGATCCGGCAAATTTACCGGCTTTTGTCGAGAACTATCTTGCAGAGTGGAAAAAAACCGAGCGGTATGCGACTTACACGTTGCCGGAATTCATTGCTGAAGTGACTGTTAGCGGCAAAACTTCCGATTCCTCGTTTGAAAATCTTCTGCCGGAGGGAACTTATTATGCCTTCGCAGTCTGTGTGGCCAATGACGGAACCTGTATTTCGGAGGCTACGGTAGAAACTATTAGGACGAGCGAATCTCCTAAAAATTCTTATACGGTATCCTCCGAAGTCGTTACCGATGTCGCTTATTCGGCTATAGTCACGGCAGAGCAGAGTGAGGCTTTTGCCGTTATGATGGAGCTTCAGGAGTATTTTGCCGACGCCAAATCGGATGCCGAAATCATTCAGACGATTTACGATGCTTATAACCAGAATATTTCCAAATATCTTTATGCGGATGTTGCGAATGTTTCGTTCGGAGGCCTTATTCCCAACGACAAATATTATCTTTTGATCTTTGCATGCAATCCGGACGGATCGCCGAAACTCGACGACAAGATAAATCTCAAGAAAGTCGAGGTCAATACGTCGCCGGCAGTGATGTCCTCGGTCCAATACGAACTTAGCGTATCGAGCATAGCCAAGATCGATGCGATGGTTACGGTAAGGGCTGACGGTAATTATGAAAATGAAACATTCCTTTTCAATTATATCACGAAAGCCGAATACGACGCTATTTCGGGGGACAAGACTGCCGGTCTGAAGGCTCATATGGACGCATTTATCGATGCCAGAGTGAAAGATTGGAACGATTCTCATCCGAATTCGGGCGTGATGACGCGTAAAGAGTTCCTTTCTCGTGCTCTCATGAACGGCAAGGAGGATCTGTTTGTGCCGATAGAGATCGGCGGGCTTACTCCTGGTACTACGTATTATCTGTATGTTTTTGGACTCAAGGCCGACGGTACCTATACGACAGAGCCGGTTACGACCCAATTCACTACCGTTGCGGATCAGGTGACCCTGGCTTCCCTGGAGTTCATCGTAATGTCGTACGGCTATCCGGAGGAGAACCGGAATATGTATAGGGTTTGGACGTATGCGAATAATTCGAAAGAGCACTATTTTCAGTCGTTTGTCGGAGAGGACGAGTGGGCTGGCAAGACGGCTTCCGAAGTGAGGGAGCTGCTCAAAGCGTCCAAGTGGCCCAGTTCAAGCTCATACAAAGTGGACGCACAATTCGGACAGACTTGGTATGGCTATTCCGTCGCTTATGACGAGGCGGGAATTCCCACGAAAGTCTATAAACTTTGGCATACAAGCCCTGCGGATACCGGAGACGGTTTCGATAATATAACAGGAGGAACAATAACAGTGGACATCGAGGAGTTGTCCGAATAGTGATGTTTTTATGAGAACTAAAATCTTATTTTTGATGATGCTTGTTGCAGCCGGTCTTATGACCGGTTGCGGCAAGGATTCCGAGGAGACTCCTACAAAACCGGAAGATCCGATTCCTCCCGTGACGACGACTTACGAAATAGGGGATTATTACGAGAACGGCTTTGTAAAAGGAATCGTGATATATATTGATTCGGAGGGTAAGAGTGGAACTGTGGTTTCGCTCGATGAAACTGAAGCCATATGGTCTTACAAATACGAAGAACCGATGGCTTCTTTCCCACAGACGGGGCGATATAATACGGATTGTGTATATAATATGGAAGGATGGCGGGAGAATTATCCCGGGTTCCTGTGGTGCAGTGAAAAGGATGTTATGGGAGTTAAAAACTGGTATGTGCCGGATCAGAGAGAGTTAGGGCTTTTGTACGAGGCTTATTCCGGAGTGAGAGGAGGAGGCAGCCTGTCTGACGACGAAATAAGGAAGAACAAACAGCTGTTTAACGACACTCTCAAGGAGAAGGGCGGTGTCCCGTTGTCCGATGCAGTCTATTGGACTTCCGCCGAATGCTCGGCGCGGATGGCTTATGCGTTCGATATGGCATCCGGAGCCATGATCGAGATGCCTCAGGAACTGGATAAGGGGATGAAATACAAATTCCGGGCTATGGCTGATTTTAAATTTTAAATATTTTGGTATGAAAAAAATTATGTTATTTTTCGTCGCCTGTATTTCCTGTATTACTGTGGCATGCGATAGTGACGACGACGGTACGAAAGGAGATGATAATAAATTTCCGGCACCGGAAGTGACATTCAGCGCGATTACCGGTGTCTCTTTTACTGCCGGGTGGAATGCCTTGGAAACAGCGGATTCATACAGATACGAGGTTTCGTATGAGAAAGACGGCCAAGTCGTTGCTGTTGCTGCACAGAACACCGAGACGACGACTTTTTCTTTGGACGGGCTTCTGCCTGCTACGGATTATTCGGTCCGAGTGGTTGCAAAGGCCGGAGGAAAGACCATTTCGGATTGGTTTTCCGGAACTGTAAGGACTTTAGGAGGTGAAAGCGTAACATTTACCGTTACACCTTATGAGCGCTATATTGAGAATGCGTTTATTTATCCTTACGCCGAAGTGAAGCCTTCCGATTCCGAGGTATATTATTGGGTAAGTGCTATTCCTTCCAATAGCGAACGAGATCCGAAGGAGTGGATGCAGGAGGATATCGATTATTATATGGAGTTGGGCAAAACTTGGGACGATCTTGTGGCGGATAAATTGATTTTGAAAGGTGATGCCGAAAGTGTTCCTTTTGCTTTCACCGGTTACGATCATTATTATTTTATTGTTGCGCCGGTTGGAAAAAATCTTTCTGAAATAGTCGTCAGTGGCGAGGTTTCTCGTAGTTATAGATTTTGGTACGAGGCTCGGGAAGTGCAGATGCTGCATGAATCGACTTACGAACAGTTTGCCGGAGAGTGGCTGTTGCAGACATCCGGGACTGTAAAGGAGGAGAATGGATCACTCGATGTACAGGAAGTGGGTGAAGAATTTCCGGTTACCATTTCTCCTGCTGATGATAAGAAATCGTTTTATCTCAAGGGATGGGGCGGGGATCGAAACAAATTCCGGGATTTTGCGATAAAAATGGATTTCGAACCGGCGGAAGACAATTATCATAAGATAGGTATATCTTTTCCTCAGGACATAGAGACGGAGGGGGATATTGTATGGAAGTATGTTTCCTGGTACAATTTTGTCGGAACTGTCGGTGACGAAAAAGTGTATACTTATTTGCCTTATGATGATAAAATGTATGAGAATATGCCTTCGTGGTCGAAAGGATTCATCGGTTTTATGGGAAATCTCAATAAGACTGTGATTAAGATTTGTCCGCTGTATTATATGGATGGGAACAATGAAGGTGCTTATATAATGTCTATGTGGCCGTATGGAATCAGTTCTACGGGAGATGTCGAGCAAGACAAACTGCTTAATAACAAATATGAAGATCCGGTTGGTCCTTATTATTTGATAAGAAAGGATGTGGCGGACGGTCTTGTGTTGCAACTGCCCGATACCGAAGAACCGGATGCCGACGTTGCCGGGCTGTTGAATGCACTGCAGAGTGTGCGGCAGGCGAATACTCCTCGTGAGGTGTTCAGTGTGAAACGTTGATAATGTCCGATAACTTTTCGGGATTTGAATTTGAGAGAGCGGTATCCGAATTAAGATATCGCTCTCTTTTTTGTTTTTATAAGATTTGTCGGTTTGTTGCCTTGTCAAGGGGGGGCCATACCTGATTTTTGCCTGCAAAGCGATCCGAATTGTTATTCGAAGTGCTTGGACGATCGGAGTATTGTTGCTTTAGTCTCAAACATAATTTTCACAGTTTTTAACGAGTCGCGGAATAAGTCATTAGAATTAATACAAGTCTTTTGTCCTATGATATAGGTTTTTGAAACTGTTTCAAACTCATATCGAATTTTATCATTGGGTACGAAAATATATTTGCCATTGGAATTTTATAGCTATCATGAAATCTTCTTGGTGCTTTTTTCGGGACTTGAATGCTCTTCACTTGTCGTTTTGCAATACCTGATTCTTTCTTCGAAGACCTTTGAAACCGGCAGATATATAATTATCGTATTGATTTTTGATTGTGTGCTTTGAATGTTTCAGTTAAGGAATGGCATTCGGAACATTTTGTTCCAGATAACGATCCGATCCCGTTTGAGCGATAACGTGTTTCCCTGCCTTATCCAGCTCTCGATATGTGCGAAGCGACGCAGATTTATGGTATCGAGGGATAAGTTGAGCGCTTTGCAACTCCTATTTGCTCCCCTTTTTGCTGCGTCCCGTTGTTTCGGATCGATAAACCGATGGATACGCATCTCTTTTCTTTCTCCATTTACTGTGAGTCGTAATGTGATAGGAACTTCACCATTACGATTTGTCTTTGTTTTACACAGGTAGAATAAAACGCTGAAAGAGGTCTTTCCATAATATATCTTTTTAGTTACGAACTTACTCTAAAAGTCTATGGCTGGTAAGATTCAAAGTACAGTAGCTGAATGCTTCGAGCACAAAATAGGGGGGGGCTCTTCCTCTGATTATTAGCTGCTTTTGGAGAGCATTTCGAACCTTTTTTAGGATACAGAAAAAGAAAAAAGCCTTGTAAATATACTTTACAAGGCTTTGCAATCATTTGCTTCGATATTTTGCGGTATGGACGGGACTCGAACCCGCGACCCCCTGCGTGACAGGCAGGTATTCTAACCAGCTGAACTACCACACCGTTTGCTGATTGCGAATGCAAAGGTAGTACAAAAATCTGTATCTCCAAACTTTTTTCTCACTTTTTGAAGAAAGAAAATTGCACGCTTCCGTAACTTCTTGATTGCCAAAAGTGAGGGTCGGACGAAAAATTTGTTTTTCTTCTATGGTATCTAGTGGCTGTCCCACACGGTTGGACGAAAAATTTATGTTTTTCGAATGTTCGAAAACGAGAAACCCATCCGGTTTGAGTAAATCGCGTTCCAGTACCAGCCGGATGACCTCTTCGCTGCCCTCCAGATCGTAGGGCGCGTCCGAAAAGATCAGGTCGAACTGCTTCGCACAGCTTTTCAGGTAGAGGAATACATTGGCTTTGACGGCGAACAGATTGTCGATTCCCAGGTCGGCGGCCGTTTTTTTGATGAAGTTATAGTGTACGGGATTGATTTCGACCGAAGTGACGCTGTGCACGCCCCGCGAAGCGAATTCGTAGCTGATCGACCCCGTCCCGGCGAATAGGTCCAACACGTCGCACTCCTCGAAATCGACCAGGTTTCCCAGTACATTGAACAGGTTCTCCTTGGCGAAGTCGGTCGTCGGGCGTGCCCGCAGATTCTTGGGCGGGTTGATTGCCCGTCCCCGATATTTTCCGCTGACTATTCGCATATGGCGACGTGTTTGAAATATTCACGCAACAGGCGTCCGTCCTGTTTGGTCGGGTTTCCTTCCAGCCGGATCTCGCAGTTTTCGATCTGCAGCTCCTGCGTCAGCTCCCGGACGTAGAAGAGCAGATCTTCCCCCGTGGGGGCGATGAATGTCTCCGCCAGCCGCAGGGTTTGCCGTTCCCATACTTTCAGGTAGGCCAGCTCTTCATAACGGAATATCCAGAGGCAGGATGCCGTGAATTCCCCGGTACGTAGCAAC
>OGHQ01000622.1_pt1 | contig 10313 bp, 7 predicted proteins | sample 1571561 | NCBI WGS metagenome assembly OGHQ01 (sample SAMEA2581941, study PRJEB24529) | metagenome | biome: Human gut stool | place: China | collected 2011
TGACACTGAAAGACATTGATTTGGAGAATCGAATTGTTAACATTGACCATCAGCTACAAAGAACATCAGATATGCGGTATATCATTGAAACCACAAAGACGGATGCCGGAACAAGGAAACTTCCCATCACTGAGGATGTGACGCAGATGTTTCAGGCAATCATTGAGGACAGCAATGCTCCCAAGGTGGAAAAATTTATAGATGGCTACAGTGGATTTCTATTTTACGATGATAATGGAATGCCACTAGTTGCAATGCACTAGCAGCACCGATTCAATCATATGGTTGGCAGATACAATGATATCTACCGAGTACAGATGCCAAACATTACACCTCATGTATGCCGACACACCTATTGCTCGAATATGGCGAAATCGGGAATGAATCCTAAGACATTACAGTACCTCATGGGGCATTCGGATATATCGGTCACAATGAATGTGTACACGTATATCGGATTAGATGATGCATAGGAAGAACTGAAACGAATGGAAGAGTTTAGGAAAGCGCAGTCGGAGGTTGAACAGAAGAAAGAGAAACCAATGTCGCAGAAAATGTTCAAAGTAGTTTAATATGGAAAAGGGATGACGCTCTGGTTTAGGCTAGGGCATTATTTTTGTGGAAAAAACGATTATATAAGATTATAATATAATTATGGTTTGCTTGGTTATATAATTAAGGAGGGATTCAAGTGTTTTTTTCAGAATATTATGGAATTGATTCTTCTGTAGTGGAGCATTATGGTGCTGTTGATATATCTTTTGTTTGTGACATTCCATTGTTCATTGATCCAATGTTGATATTCAATAGCGAAAAAGAGGAATATAAAAAGCTACATGAAGAAATAATAAAGTATTTTCATTTCTTATATCAAAAAGCATGTGACGGCTTATCAAATAAAGAATTGAAAGCGTGGTTTGAATTCAATGAGGTTCCTAATAATTGGTTAGGGTATTCTATGTCAGGAAATAAGGGAGCTGCATTGGGAAAACAATATGCAAGATTTTTGTATAAAAACATAAGGTTTGCAACAAATACAAATAATATTACTAAATCGAATCATATTGAAAAGATTATGCTCTTGTATGAAGGAAGTGGTAAGGATAAAATTAGTGATTTGACAGTAAACTTAATAAAGGGCTTTTTATGCAGTTACACAGAAGAATTTGCAAGAAAATATCTTGATAAAAAGTACATAAAAAAGTTTCATGTTGAAAAAGCATACTTTAATTATGAAACAGAAAGCTTTGTGAGTAAAGAGTACGAACTACCATATATAACTAGTGAAAAAGGTAAGAAGGAATATATATTATTAACTCCTAAAGATATCCTGAGAGAGGATGAACCAGCGATTAATCGAAAAGATTTTCTTGACAGTTATGATGATGTAAGAAGCATGATAGATAATGATTCATTAAGAGCATACGTTAATAATTATATTGCCAAAGCAATTCTTGAATATGAAGATAACCAAAAAAGAAATAAGAGAAGTGTTAACGAGCGTAGTGTTAAAAAAATAGAGAAAGATGCATTTAAGGAATTAGCAAAAGAATATCCTGAATTATATGACTATTATATAAAGTATGTAGAGAATAATCCAGAACAAGTAAGCAAACTTGCACATGAGGAATGTACAGAAGAATTGGAAAAATTCTACAGTAACTCAAAGATACTTATAGCAAAAGTAATTGATGAAGGTTATGTTATTCAAGAAGATATCGAAGCAAGAGAAGAAGCAAAAAATAGATTGAAATTTTTTAAGCACATTATAGAAGAATGTGATGGATATTTAGCTTTATATTACAATGGAAAACAGATTGCAAAAGAAAAAGATCTTCAAAGATTATTTAGGTTTGTATGGTATGGAACTTCGTATAAGGTAGATGCAGAACCTAATAATGGAAGAGGGCAGGCGGATTTTATTGTATCAAAGGGAATGAATAATCAAAATATTATTGAGTTTAAATTGGCTAGTAATAGTAGTTTAGGACATGTATTTACGCAAATAAAAATATATGAGGCGGCTAATTGTACGGATGGAAGTTTGGTTGTTATCTTTTATTTTACAGAAGAAGAAAAAAGATTTGCAGAAAAAGTCATTGAAGATTCAGGGTATAAATCGGCTATTGATGAATCGATTTTTTTGATAGATTGTAGAAAAGATAATAAGAAATCTGCGTCAATTGCTTGAAATATTCTATAAGTAAGAAAAATATTTTTACTACTAAGTAATAATAACAATTTGCTAAATCTTGCCTTGAATTGCTAACTTCCCACATTTCAGAGCAAAATCATGATTACTACGAGGTTTCCGAATGTCTTCTAAAGATGAGGCAATCTAGTGCAAAAAGGAGGAACACATAATGACTCAATATAGTGAAAAATCTTATAAAATGGCGTCAGATAATACCAAGTATAATGCTGCCGAAAAAGCAGTAATATTAGAAAATGATGAGTGGCGTGATGAGAAAGAATGGGATGAAGTATTTGAGCTGATGCAGAATGAACAGAAAAACCCTTAGTAATAAGAAGTTCACTTTTACTACCAATTTTACTACTAACAGGTAGTAATAACTTGCTCATTCTTGCTCTGATTTGCCACAATCTGTAATTTCAGAGCAAACTACATGAATCCCAGAATCCCTTGCAAAACAGGGCGTTCCAGGGCAAAACAATGATAAAAATACTTTTCATCTGCCACGGCACTCAAGTTTTATGATAATGCATACCTTCGCAGACTGGTGCAACATGGGGCAGAATATGGCGGAAAGCCTTGGAATTACTACGGTTTCGACTACTAGGGTCCATGGGCGGAATCGGGATAAAGGCAAAGATAATGGGAGAAATCTTTAGTAGTAACGGACTACTTAAAGATAAGTATTGATGCTAAAAAGCCACAATCCCAGTAGTACTGCTACCATGGATTGTGGCTTTTTAGAATTATGAATATTCTTTAATTAACTGTTCTAATATTCTTGAAGAAGTGGATTCTTTTAATTGTTCAAGTTTTCGTTCATTAGAAGCTATAGCATCAAGTATTTTTTTACTACTTTCCTCGTATTCAGAGAAAATATTTTCACAAGCATTTTGTGGTTTCAATAAAAGTGCAGGGATAGGCAAGTTTGCAATTACTGGTTGTGAAATATTTTTCTGACAAGCGCCTGCGGACATAGCTATTAAGTAACGTTGAACAGGAAACATATTTATATAATTTGCAATTGTTTTTGAAGAGAAACCATCTTTTAACTCAGCTGTTATTACAAATCCAGAAGCAATATAATGCTTATCATCTATATTAAAAGAAGCGTGGTCTGTTGATATGGCAACACCTATTGTACCAGAGCGTGTAATCAATAGAGTGTTTTTTCCGAGCTCGAAATAACTGGACAATTCTGTAACGCTTTCAGTTAAAAAATTTTGATTTTTAGAGGATAGCCCATATTCTTTTATCTGAGAAACAGATAGGTAGTGATAATCGGTTTCTTCCATTGAATAATATTCTGTATTTACATTCATGCCATTGCGTACATTGTTAAGTATAGATCCCAAAGATACCCATTCGATATCTGGGTTAGAAAAAAAATCACTTGCCAATATAATGTTATGTTTAAAATGTGTGTCACACCTCATTGGTTGATATTTTAGAATATCAGCCAATGAGTTTTTTTCAGTAGTTATTGCCATATGTTATCCCTCCTAATTAATCCAAGTACAGTTTCTAAATCATCTTCTGCGATGGTTTTCCAATCGTGAGAGTATTTGACATTGTACAATTGATTTCCGTTTGAATCCATAATATGCATAAGTTCATTTGGTTTGTCTTTTGATCCTTTTTTTCCTGCTTTGTATCCGATATCATCAACAGCATAGTTCTTGAAATAAGAATCAGAAATGCGGTCATCATTATAGGTTTGAGATAAAACCCATCTTTGTTCAGCACCTAATATTAAGTCCTTGATTTTCTTTTTAAAAGATGAGTAATTATCAGGGTCTGAAAGATAATCGTCTTGAAAATAAGGGAAAATAACAGCACCGTCTCCTAATTCTGACTCAGTTTCGTTAATAAAATTTTCAAGGAACATATAAACTGACATATTTTCAATTTCACTTGGCTTTGGAAGAGAAGCAATAAGTTTGTTTGCTTTGTTTCTAAATTCAACGGTTTTTTCATTCCAAACTTTCAAGAAAATTTCTTCTTCTTCAACACTCTTCTTCTCGGCAAAAAGCAGACTTGTTGACGTATTTGTGTGAGGTAAAAATGTGAAATTTGGTAATGATACAACTGTTTTAATGTTAAAATGTTTATATAAAAAAACACGACCAGCTACATCATCTTCAACAGAGAAGAAGCTTTCAGGAAGAACAACGCCAATACGTCCTTTAGGTTTTAATAATTGATACCATCTTTCTAAGAAGTATGCTTCTGATTTGCCAGTGATATCAAAGCGTTGTGCAAGTTGCGTTTTATTCACATTAACATTGAAAGGCGGATTAGAAATAATGACATCAAATTTCTCAATCATGTCATGAGAATAATAATCAGTTGTTACTATGTTTGATGATAAAATATTGTGTGCTCCAATTACATCAAGATTGGCATATTCGGTGAAGCTTCCGAGACCATCTGCACAATAAATGTTAGTGCTTCCATCACCGTGAAGTATTTGATTGATTTGACATGCTGTTGCTAGAACAGGTTCTACATCTAATCCAAATACAAAATCCTTAACCCACTTGAAAGTATTTTTTCCTTGTGTTTCACGCTCAATAAAGGAAATAATATCATCATCGCCGTTTGCTATCTCATCGATATGTTCATCGATATATTTTTGGACGTAATTCATGTAATATACAAGGAATGTCCCAGTTCCACATGAAGGGTCGATTATGAACGGTAAACGATATCGAGTATCTTCATCAGGAAATCTCAGTTTGTTGCAAACCATTTTATCGATTTCAAGAGTAGCAAGGATAAATAAAACAATATTAGGATGAGTTAAGAATAGTCCTTTAGTTTGTTTAAAACTATCTCTGATAACTGTTTCGTAAAATTCTCCTAGTATATCAACATTTTTGTATTTACTCTTTTCAAAAGAGTAAGAGTGTAATATTTCAACACATGTAGCAACTAAGGTAGGAGAGAATTCATCAAAATCGATTCCTTTAATATCTTTAAAATCGAGATTAGAATCTTTTGAAAAGTACTCTAAGTAAGCCTTTTTGTAGAGCAAGTCTATGTCCAAGGCTAATTGTTCATCTGTTTGAAAATTTCCGGCAGCAATTTTTCTTTGAAACTGATAAAAACTACCATATCTGGTTTTTCGCTCATCATATATTTTGGCTAAAAGAATCTTGTTGAAGTTTTCAAACTTATTGTTGCTTTCGAGAGTACCACCCCAGATTGCATCCCATATTTTTCTCCATGAACGACGAATAGCTTCATCGTTAAAGTTGCAATCAAGATCCTTATCCCCTTTTTTTGCTTTCAATGCAAGAGGTAATTTTTTGTATAGCGTAGTTTTTACAGCGTCTTTACCGTTGGCTACAATATCAATGTAATATGTAGGTTTTCCGGCAGAGTCCCAATCACTGTATTTTTTCACTTTACTTGAATCGATGCCTATGCAACGGATAGGGAATGAATCGACTGCTAATGGATAATCACATGTGACATAATACAATTCTTTGACATTAGAAAAATCTCTAAAGGTCTCGACTGCATCGAATAATTGTGTTTTAATTAATGGATCATTGCAATCAAGATATTCTGTGATTCTTTTGACTTCGATTAATTTTTCATAGGTAGACAAATCCTCAGATTTAATTGCTATGTCATTTCTATAGTATGCACCAGAAACAGTTGTATGCTGTCTGCCAGGAACGGATATTCCATATGTGGCTTCGAGCTTTAGTTGTTCAGGTTTGTAATTGTATTTAAATATTAAATTAACAATGATAAGTGCTCTAGTTAGTTCTTCATCTGTTGGTCTGCCAGTTAAGTTTGGTGAATCGATTAGTTTTGAATAGGAAAGAGTATCAGCTGACTCGTCGCAGATAACATATAAATCTGATGGGTCTAAATGCTTAATAGCTTTATAGTAGTAACTTCTTTCGCTTTTTGTTAGTGTTTTGGTGATCCTACTTGCCATATTATAAAAAGTCTCCTCTTTTGAACTTGCGCTTCTTTTAATAGAATATAGCAAATAAATATATTTGTCAATGTTTTTGAACTTGCAGTTCATATTTGCGTCAAAAATAATAATTGCTCCTTTCTTGATTTGAATATATTAGTAAGTGTGAATGGGAATAAAAAGATTTTGAGTATTAAGCGTTATATGAGAGAGGGAATGTGAAATCCCAGATATTAAATAGGTTTAAACCGATGCCCCCTTACACACGTTTTTTCGCGAAATTGCAGAGGGGGTATTCCGGTGTCTTTTAACATATTTTATATAATATCATAGCACATAATTGCATGTAGCTGGCTGGCATTAGATACAATAATCTATTTGCCTTTCCGCCGTATAATATAAATTAATGTGCTTTTTTCTTGCTTTTTTGAGCCTTTTCAATGGATTTTCGCTCACGATAGGCTTTTTGCTTTCGGGCATTTCGAACCTTCTGGCATTCTTCGGCATCACAAAATTCCTGTCGGTTGCTCTTTCGGATTATGAATTTACCACAGTTCCGACAACGAATCATAATGCCTTCTGGACGATTATCTGGTTTCCCTTTATCTTCTGGCGCAGGGTCTTCGGAAAGCATTCTTGCAAGTGTCAGCCATGCAATATCAAACACGGAATTAATATCGGTAGAAAATTCTAATCGGTTAGTGCGGTGATCTACCTTTAATTTCATGGTAAATTCCGGAATAATGTCAATAAGTGCATTTCGTAATTCGTCGTAATCATCATATGGTGTAGTAGCAAATTCTCCGGTTGGAGGTTTTTCTGCCGGATGATTTTTAATGTACTCACTATCAATTCGCATTTCTTCTATGAGATTTCCTTTTGCATCCCCATAATCTAAGTCATCTGGTATTGCAACGATAGGATGCTTATATTTATCAAAGAAAGAGTAGCCCTCAAAGTATTTTCCTTCTTTGGATAAATCATATGCAACTTCGTCATCGGCAATACAGACACCTTCGAGAGCAACATAAAACATGACTGCATTATATAATTTCCCGAGGTCATCTAAGAAGTTGTTAATCTCGAATGTTCCGTCTTTTTCTACCATTTCTGCATCGAAGCTATTTATATCAAACGATTCATTCAATTCAGAATAAATGAAATCAATATTATATGGATGCATATTATTTGTACACCATTCCATGATGAGCTGTGTATATGGAATTTTATTATCAAAGCTGTTTATCTGCATTGCCAGATTGCAAAGGCTGGTAAGCAGTCCCTGTCCGGAAAGAAAATCTTCTTTAGGAAAGATGGGGTCATATCCGGGGCGGCAAAATGGTGTTGCACAATAATCATCGCTTTTATCAATATCAAGTTCATATTTCTTGAATCGGAAAGGGTGGTAAATCAGTTGCCCGATACCACCGATTTCTTTAAATCCTAATATATCTGTTATTTTATCTGCTTCTGATGGAATCGTTTCATCATTCCAGTTTAATGGCATATCATACCTCATTCCAATCGTTAATTCGTTACCGTCAGTTTTTGGACTTCGGTTACATTATAGCTTAAAATATTCATGAAAACAATAAAAAGTTACACAAAAAGCTGTAAGGGATTTGTACCTTAACAATTTCATCCCGTTCTCAATGAACAAGCCTTTGTTACTGCGGGGACTGGTAACCGCCATGAGCGGTAGTAGAGAAACGACCATTGAAGAGACGGACGCAACAAAATCTACGAAAGGAGCAACATCTTATGGAAAAAACAACTATGAGTGTGCAGGAATTATCTGCACAGATGGGAATCAGCTTGCCAAAGGCATATGAACTGGTAAAGACACCGGGATTTCCGACAATACGAATCGGAGCAAAAATTCTGATTACGATTGAAGCTTATAAAGAATGGCTTGTAAGAACGTCTATTAACCATTAAATAGAATTGCAGAAAAGGAGGAGCTACAGGAACAGATGATGCAAGGGTACATGGGTATCTTTTGATGATGTAGAATCAGCCAGAAATCAGTTTCAGGCATCGGGGCTTGGCTTGAAGATTACGAAAGGTTTCTTCTTATTAGATATAGACCATAAGGATATTTCAGATTCATTTGCACAGCTTATGTTATCTCGGTGAATGTGTACACGCATATCGGATTCGATGATGCTGAGGAAGAATTGAAGCGGATGGAAGAGTTTAGAAAAGAACAGGCTGGGGTTGAGCAGAAGAAGGAGAAACCGATGTTACAGAAAATGTTTAAGGTAGTTTAATATGGAAAAGGGATGATGCTCTGACTTGGCTGGGGCGATTTTTGTGGAAAAGAAATACAAATGGCGATATAATATAATTCAGAGAGATTTAGCATTTAGGAGATGATATGGTGAACATATATGAGTTATTGAATCGGATTATTGTGAATAAAAGATATTCGTTGTCGCCTAATTTGTTTATTGAAGCTGATAGGACTGAATTAAGTGAAGAAGAAAGAAGTATTTTTGATTTATTGAAAAACATAGTTTCGTTGAGAACAAAAATTCATAATGATGGAATAGAATTTCATCCTATGTTCGTAATGGCAGATGGTAGCCGAACTTTTTCAATAGAAGATATATCAGAAGATGATTATTTGATATTGCATAGTTTGAAATTAGAAAAAATGCCATTGATTTTACGTGCACTGATTGCGGATATATTGTGGACTAATAAAAAAGAATTTAGTGCTGCTAAAATTGCAGCAAATGCATATTGGGAATTATTTACTCTTTGGTATAGGGATGATGACAATGTTGGGACAATTGACATAATTCGACGAGCAGTATGTATTTCAGCACAAACAAAGCAAACTTTATTATTTGAAAAAATACAAGGATGGTTTGTTGATTTTTTGGAGAAGAAAGCTGCAAACAATGATGGCTTTTTTGCACTTAGAGTGATGGAGTTATTCTTTGGACAGAAGAATTTTGATGTTTCTCTATTTTTACCAGTATTAGATGATTTGATTGATGGCAACAGTGATAATATTGCAAAGGTAGAACAAGCATATAAATTAAAAACGGAATGTTTGTTTAAATTGAAAAGAAAGGAAGATGCAATAAAAAATAACAATTTATTGGCAGATTATTATCTGGAGTTTGCAGAGAAAATATTCAAGAAGGATATACAAGGGGCATTAAGGGTTGTCAATTTTTATCAAAAAGGAATAATGCTATATCGCAATAATGGAGAATCAGACAAAGTAGATGCCGCTCATAAAAGACTCGTTGAAATACAAAAAGAAATACCTAAAATAATGGTACCATTTTCTGTTGAATTAGATATAAAAGGTGTTATAGATAATTTAAAAGCAAATATGGAAGGATTATCATTTGAAGAATGTGTAATTCGGTTGACACAGATGTTTGTGTTTGAGAAACAGGAAGATATAAAAAAAAGTGTAATAGAAGAATTTAAAGATAATCCTATTTCACATTTATTTGGGAAGAGTTTAATAAATGCTCAAGGACAAACGGTATTGGCGTTACATCCGCTAGATATTCATGACCCAGAAAAAGATCCGAAACTTATGGAGCTACATATGTATCAAAATGCATTGGAAAAACAAAAAGTTGCTGGTGATATTTGGGTGAAGAATGCTCTAATTATAATAAGAGATAAATTTGTTATTGATAAGTCTATGGTGGAGTTTTTAGTTAAAGATAATCCAATTATTCCTGATGGAAGAGAACGAATTTTCCAAAGCGGATTATATATGTTCTTGAACGGAGACTATTATGAAGCGTTACATATTCTTGCACCACAGGTAGAAAATCTTTTTAGAAATATTGCACGAGAGGTAGGTGGATTAACAGTAACTTTAGAAAAAGATGGCTCGTCAATGGAAAAAGTGCTGAGTTCTATTCTGTCGTTGCCAGAATTGGTTGATTGTTATGATAATGATATTTTATTTACATTTAGAGGACTGTTAAATGAACAAGCGGGTGCAAATATAAGAAATGAGATTGCACATGGTATCATAAGTGAATATGCTTGCTCTACAGGTGTTTGCTTATATTTTGGAATGCCCTGTTTTGCAGGGGGTTCTGGGGTTATGGTAAAATGCTCTGAAATTACAGATTGTGGCAAATCAGAGCAGAATTGAGCACGTTGTTACTACCTGTTAGTAGTAAAATTAGTAGTAAAAGA
>OGHQ01000624.1_pt1 | contig 10283 bp, 7 predicted proteins | sample 1571561 | NCBI WGS metagenome assembly OGHQ01 (sample SAMEA2581941, study PRJEB24529) | metagenome | biome: Human gut stool | place: China | collected 2011
TTATATCATCTTCATATGCCATCATATATTTTAAGGACATTTACTGAATATCCCTATTTTATAAATGCAGGAACTGGCAAATGCATACCTGCTATAACCAGTCCATTCTCGCGAGCATACTGCAATAAGTTTTTACGAGTCTTTATTGCTTCCTGCTTATCCATATCATAGGTAGCACAAATCTCCGGATGTTCCAATTGCAGAGCTGCTCCATGAATCAAATCTCCAATTATCAATAATTTACCTGCCTGAAAAACAGTATGTCCGGGAGTATGTCCAACAGCTTCCATTGCTACCACTTTTCCCGGCAACGTATCACCAAAAGCAAACAGGTGCAAACGGTCCTTATATGCATTCATGGCTCTCACAACTTGTCCGTTCTTTTCGGCTTCCATTTTCATCCAACTATCATACTCAGCCTTAGAAGCATAAATTTCAGCATGAGGAAACACTACACTATCGTTTTTCATCAGTCCTCCGATATGATCACCATGAAAATGAGTAAGATATATATATTTAATGTCGGCAGGAGTAATCCCTAAAGCATGTAACCCAGCCAATAAGCGACTATCGGATGCCCCCATTCCCGTATCAAAAAGAATTTGTATACCATTGCTTTCTATCAAAAACGTACTAATGGAAGAAGGTATTCCGTTTTCGAGCGAAAGTTTTTTCATCAAGTCCTCACCAGCATCCGGAAAGAGTGAAGGAGGCATCAGTTTCGCAGAAGCGTTATCACGAATCCATGTAGCTTTTACTCCGTCGAGTACCAACGTCGACAAAGCACTATCTTCCTGCAAACCAACTTGATTACTTATTACACTCATACTATCTGCATTCATTTTTTCATTAACCTGTTTCTTGGCACTATTACCGCAACCAGCAAGTGACAATACCATAGTCACACCGAAAGCATAGCTCCATATCTTAGTCCTTTTCATCGTTATGTAGTTTAAATATCTGATTATACTAGATCTTCCACTTGCCAAAACCTTTCTAAAATAACAGATTTTTTCAGATTATCCAAAGATATTCTCACATGATTACGATTTTAACTTACTGCCAAGTCATTTCTTCATGAATAAGTCCTGATCAAGATCATATAAAAACAAGCGAGGAGAAAGAATCTTTCCATCTGCTGATTCTCTCTCCTCGCTTCTAACCGGCACGTAAAACAGACCCATCTGCTTCCGTACCAGAGAGGGTAAAAAATATTTTATTTCTTTTTCATCTTCTGCATCATGCCTGCCATCTTGCTGCCGGTAACCATCTTCATCATCTTGCGAGTCTGGTCAAACTGTTTCAGCAAACGGTTTACTTCCTGAATGCTTGTACCACTACCCTTAGCAATACGTGTACGGCGAGTTCCGTTCAGGATTTCAGGATGAGTACGTTCTTCCGGAGTCATTGAATAAATAATAGCCTCAATACTCTTGAATGCATTATCATCGATATCAATATCTTTAATGGCTTTTCCTACACCCGGAATCATAGAAGCAAGTTCCTTCAAGTTACCCATCTTCTTAATCTGATGAATCTGAGTCAGGAAGTCATTAAAGTCGAACTGGTTTTTCTGAATTTTTTTCTGAAGACGTTTTGCTTCTTCTTCGTCGTATTGTTCCTGTGCACGTTCTACCAATGAAACGATATCACCCATACCAAGGATACGGTCTGCCATACGGGCCGGATGGAACTGATCGATTGCATCAAGCTTTTCACCTGTTCCCACAAACTTGATAGGCTTGTTCACAACGGTACGGATAGACAGAGCAGCACCACCACGAGTATCACCATCCAACTTAGTAAGAACTACACCGTTGAAGTCCAGACGTTCGTTAAATTCGCGAGCTGTATTTACTGCATCCTGACCAGTCATTGAGTCAACAACAAACAACGTTTCATCCGGATTGATTGCATTTTTAATTGCTTCAATCTCGTTCATCATCTGTTCGTCTACAGCAAGACGTCCCGCTGTATCGACAATAACCAAGTCATAACCTTTTGCCTTTGCTTCCTGAATGGCATTCAGTGCAATCTGAACAGGATCTTTGCTATCCAATTCGCAATATACAGGCACTTCGATCTGCTGTCCCAATACTTTCAGCTGTTCGATAGCAGCAGGACGATATACGTCGCAGGCAACCAGCAACGGCTTACGGTTTTTCTTGGTTTTCAGCATGCGTGCCAGCTTTCCTGAGAAAGTTGTCTTACCAGAACCTTGCAAACCTGACATCAGGATTACGGCAGGACGACCTTTCAATTCGATTTCGGCAGTATCGCCACCCATCAGTTTGGTCAGCTCATCATGCACAATCTTAACCATCAACTGGCTAGGCTTAACAGCAGTCAACACGTTTTGTCCTAAAGCTTTTTCCTTTACAGTGTCGGTAAAGCTCTTTGCTACCTTATAGTTCACATCGGCATCCAGCAATGCACGACGTACGTCTTTCAACGTTTCGGCCACATTGATTTCGGTGATTTTACCTTCACCTTTCAATATTTTAAACGACCGTTCTAGTCTTTCACTTAAATTATCGAACATATATTTTTCTTGTTTTTTATTCTTCCAATTTGTCAGGGCGCAAAATTACAAAAATAATCGGATGCATCAAATCTTTTTATTCTGCCATTTCGCCTTTTTCAAGTAAATAACACTGAATGTCAGCATTAACGAATAATAGATGACTTCGGTAGTAAAACAAACATCTACCGGAGCACGAAGCATCATTCCTACTACAATAATATACAATGCATAAAAGATCTGTACTCCGACTTCCAGTCCCAAAGCAGCCTGTGTATTACCCGTACCCGAAATTCCATTGAAATAAATATTTGCAAGAGCAGCTATCAACATTGCACCGCAAACGACATATAATGCCGGAACCGATTCAAGAAGCAGTGCTTCCTCATTGGTATAAACCGACAAAATAGCCTGAGGGAAGATAACACAAAGGGCCACACATACTACCATAATAAGGAATGACATCCGGGCTATTTTATGCAGTAATCTGACAACTCCTGCTACTCCTCCCGAACCAATCAGATTGCTGACCAGTGTATTTGCCGTAGTAGAAAGCGACTGGACAGGTATTAACAGCACAACATATACGCTACGCACAATGTTGGCAATGGCAAGCTGCCGTTGTCCGAGTCGTTCAAGTGCCATGAAAAATACAAACCAGATGGCCATGGAAAGAAAATACTGCACCATGGTGAAGCAGGAAATGCGCAAGATACGCATCACCATATCCCAGTCAAAATGTCCGAAACGATTCAGCCCATATTTCTTCAAGTCAATTTTACCATACGTATACACAATAAAAAACAGCATAGAAGATGCTTCTGCTATAACCGATGCCAATGCCGCTCCACGTATTCCCATTTCAGGGAATCCACACTTTCCGAATATCATCGCATAGTCGAGGAATACATTCACCAAGGCCATGACGACAGCATTCATGGTCAGTACCTTTGTCTTGGTTATACCTATATAAAGCGCACGGAACATGACATTGACAAAGGCAAAAAGAAATCCCCAGATACGCCATGTAAAAAACTCGTATGTAGCATAAAAAATCGTATCCGAAGTAATCAGCAGACGAATCAATGGTTCGGCACATACCAGCAATATGGCAAGTAAAGCTACTCCCATCCCCAAACTGAATGCTGTACCCTGCCACATAACCGGTCCTATGGCATGAAAATTCCCTTCCCCATTACGACGGGCTATCAAAATCTGCGAACCGACACTGAACCCGAATGCTACGGTATATACACAGATATATAGCAGTCCTCCCATTGCGGCTGCACCCAAAGCTACCTCACCCACATGTCCTAAAAAAGCCGTGTCGGTGACATTGATAACATTTTGCGCAAGCAACCCCAAGAATATCGGGTAAGTGACATTCCATATTTCTTTATTCGTATACATAAAATCTGATTGTTTTTATTTTGAGACGAAAGATGTACAAAGATACGTTTTTTATGCACTTTCAACAAATGCGCATCTGTTTTTCAGCTTATTTTAATGAAAACATCTTCATCTTTTCCTGAAAGTTCGTACATAAAAATTAAAAAGATGAGGACATTTTCTCCGATTCGATATCATGAATCGGAGAGAACATCTTCATCTTTGCTTAACAACCTATATATCAATTATAAAGACTTGTTTTTCCAGTCCTTCTTTTCTTAAAATTTCCATCATTCTTATTTCTCCCTCATCCGTATCTTTCACCTCTTCGCGCAAGCGCATCATTTCTTTTTTCATTTCACGAATTACCGATTCATATTCTTTCTCCCCGTAAGCATTATGGTTTTCTTTCGGATCTTTCTGTAAATCGTAAAACTCCCAAGATGGAGTTGATTTGTAGTCTGAAGACCCTGTCATATTCAATCGGTCACCATACAAAAACATCAACTTATAACGCTCATTACGTACACCGATGTGGGCCGGACGGATATCATGTTGAGTCCAATAACGGTAATAAAAACTCTTCCGCCAGTCCTTAGGAGTTTTTCCTGCCAGAACATCTTTAAAACTTCTGCCCTGTGTACCTTCCGGAGATTTTACTCCGGCAAAATCACACAATGTAGAAGCAAAATCTACATTCAAAACAAGTTCGTTCACACGCTTGCCAGCCGGAATACATTTGGGATAACGGATAACAAATGGCATACGTGCCGATTCTTCATAAAACATCCGTTTGTCATAAAATCCATGCTCTCCTAAAAAGTATCCCTGATCGGCAACATAGACAACAATAGTATTATCTGCAATCCCCATTTCGTCTAGAGCATCCAACAGTTTTCCAATATTATCATCTACCGTAGCAGCGCAGCGTAAATAATCTCGGATCAGTTTTTGATAAATAGCTTTTCTTGCAGCAATCCGGCTCATTCCTTTTGTCGTAAAAGGAAGTTCCGGATAACGACACCACCATTTATCTGGATCAGCCGAAGCCACCTCCCAATTGTGTCCGATAGTTTCCAGTTTTTGTCCGACGAAAGTACGTCCGTTGGTTTCAGGCCCCCAGTCTAACAAATTCTCTGGTTCAGGAAACACTACGCCATCATATAAATGTCGCATACGTTCCGGAAAATCATAAGGCTCATGTGTGGCCTTAAAATGACAACACATCAAAAAAGGCTGACTTTTATCCTGAGCTTTCATCCATCTGATAGCTTTTTCTGTTACAATATCAGTGGAAAAACCATGTATACGCTCTCCAAAATTACGCTGTCCCGGCCAAGGATCATCACTATTCTTGAAAGTAGGATCACGATATTCTCCCTGATCATGAAATACAGAATAATAATCAAAACCCTGAGGTTGTGATTTCAAATGCCACTTTCCTACCAGTCCGGTGTGATATCCAGCCTTCTGTAATTCTTTCGCAAAAGTAGGCAAGGAAACATCCAAGGTATCATCTAATGTATATACCCCATTGCAATGACTATACCTTCCTGTCAATATAGCAGCACGACTCGGTGTAGATATAGAGTTTGTACAGAAACAATTATCCAAGACTGCCCCTTCATCAGCAAGCCGACGAATATTCTCTGTCTGGGCATATTCTGATAAAATACCACCATAAATACCCCAAGTTTGAGAAGTATGGTCGTCACTTAAAATAAATAATATATTCGGACGTTCATCTTTTGCTTCGCCAGCAGCCCGTAAGACTAATGTACTACCAGCCAACACCCCTGTCAGTAAATATTTCCAGTTCATCATATCTAACAGCTTTAACTTATCACAGCAAATTCTCACTCGAAAACATATAAGTTAATTAACTCATCCCAAGTAAGTTTATGTCCATCTTTCCACCACAAAGGTTGAGTCAAGTCACAAAAATCATGATTCTCTACCATTTGATTCATCAACAAATCATGAAGTTCATTCTTCTTTTCAGTTAACTCATCAGCCAGATTTACCAGTTCTCCCGGATCCTTCTGCAAATTGAACAACTGTTCGGTTATCTTACCTTCCACATTATAAATAATATACTTATAATCACCAGAAACTACAGCTCGCTGCTGATTGGAATAAGCAAGAAAAACCTGTTCACGTATCTGTTCCTGTTTTCCTTCCATAACCGGTTTCAACGACTTGCCAGTAACGGATACAGGTACGTCCAATCCCATCAAATCACACAAGGTAGGATAAAGATCATACAAATAGCACAAAGCATCTGAACGTTTACCTGACGACAAACCATCCGGAGTGATAATAGCCATCGGTACTCCAACGCTATGCTCATACAGACTTTGTTTACCGATTAGTCCATTCTGCCCCATAGCCAGTCCATTATCTGATGCAAATACAATAATCGTATTATCCATATTTCCACTTTCTTCCAAAGCATCGACAACTCTTCCAATCTGTAAATCAACCTCACTTACCATTCCATAATATAAAGACAATTCTTTCTTCAACTGCTCAGGAGTACGGGGGACAGGTAACAATTGTTCATCCCGAATATTTAATTCTCCATTATCAAACGGATGCTCTGGCAGAAAATTATCCGGAACAGAAAGTCCTGCCGGACTATATTTCTTTCCATAATCAGGCAAAATATTTCTCGGATCATGAGGAGAAGTGAAAGAGACAAATGCCATAAACGGCTGATTATCATGTTCCGTAGTCTTCAGAAAATTTATGGCTGCATCAGCATACATTTTCGAAGAAAAGTTTTGCCCTGCAAAAGGCGGTTCATCATATTTTCCAGTCGGGTCAAAATGATGTAAGCGAGGAGCACAATGTCCATTTTCTTCATAAGGATGCATTCCTCCGAAAAAAATATTATCTCCTTCGGTAAAGGAACGAGCAAATGAAGCATGGTCTGAATGCCATTTCCCCGTAGCAAATGTCCGGTAACCGTTATTTTTCAAATGCTCAGGCAATGTGATCTGCGAAGCTGGTATCTTCATTCCATCACTTTGTACCTCGAACACTCCCCTTCCAGTAAGCAACATAGCACGACTAGGCATGGATAAAGCTCCACACAAAGCTCCATTGGTATAAGTTCTTGTAAACACCACACCTTCATTAATCAGTCTATCGATATTCGGAGTATAGGTATCTCTGTTCCCCAATGCAGCAATGGCATCAGCCTGCATATCATCGACTAAAATAAACAACACATTTGGTTTTACAGCCTCTCTCTGGCATCCGCTTAACGCTACAGCAACCATGGAAGCAGAAATAAGTTTCTTAATATTCATCATAATATTTCTGTCTTTAATAAATGCCTATTTCATCTATAGCAGTTCAAAGTCATCTCCATCATCTAAAACAGGAAAACGTTTTCTGAAGCTGTCCAACGGTTCACGGGCAAGCAATGCTCCTGCTACCTCTTCTTTACCGTCAGTGCACGCAACCAATATCTTACCATAAGGACTGATTATCATACTTCCACCATCGTACAGACATTGCGGATCATTTCCTACCCGATTCACTCCTATTACATAACACTGGTTTTCAAGTGCCCGAGCTTTCAGCAATATATTCCATACTTCCCGGCGACTGGCAGGCCAGTTGGCTACATATATAACCGCATCATAATCATTCCGGCAACGCGACCATACAGGAAAGCGTAAATCGTAACATATTTGTAAAAGAAAGCGAAAACCTTTATAAGAAACAATCACTCTTTCATCTCCCGAAGTGTATTGCTTATCTTCACCCCCAAAACCAAACAAATGCCGCTTATCATAATGATACACCGTACCGTCAGGACATACAAAATAGAAACGGTTGTAAAATTTCCCTGCCTCTCTAACCGAAAGACTTCCGGCTATAGCACACTGACGCAAAGCAGCAATCCGGCACATCCATTGCAAAGTTTCTCCTCCTTCATCCTCGGCTATTTCCATCGGATTCATACTGAAGCCGGTAGAAAACATTTCTGGTAAAACAAATAAATCCGTATCACAATGCTTTTCTATCAGCTGTTCTACAGCCATACGGTTTACTTTCGCCTCCTCCCAAACTATATCTGTCTGTAAGACTGTCACCTTTATAAATGATGTTTGTTTATTCATTTCCATATCCGTTTCCATAAATTCAGTACGCCCAAAGGTAATAAAAGTAGCCTGATTTAGATGTTGTTTACAAAAACTTTGTTATTTTTGTAGCGAAATTGAGTTAATGTATCAACAAATGAACGTATTAGAACTAAGTGAACAGGAGATTATCAGACGTAACAGTCTGAATGAAATGAGAGCGATGGGCATCGATCCGTACCCTGCTGCCGAGTATGTAACCAATGCATTTTCGACTGATATAAAAGCCGAATTTAAGGATGACGAGGCAGAACCGCGCAAAGTATCTGTTGCAGGACGTATCATGTCACGCCGTGTTATGGGTAAGGCTTCTTTCGTTGAGTTACAAGACTCTAAAGGTCGTATTCAGATATACATTACCCGCGATGATATATGCCCTGATGAAAACAAGGATTTATACAATGTAGTATTCAAACGTCTGCTCGACCTGGGTGATTTTATCGGCATTGAAGGTTTCGTATTCCGTACTCAGATGGGTGAAATTTCTATCCATGCACAGAAACTGACTGTTTTGTCAAAATCTATCCGCCCGCTTCCTATCGTAAAATATAAAGATGGTGTAGCTTACGATAAATTCGATGATCCAGAACTCCGTTACCGCCAGCGCTACGTAGACCTGGTAGTAAACGATGGAGTAAAAGATATATTCCTGAAACGCAATAAGGTATATAACTCTATGCGTGAGTATTTCAATTCGAAAGGATACATCGAAGTTGAAACTCCTATCCTGCAATCTATCGCCGGAGGAGCTGCGGCACGTCCGTTCATTACTCACCATAATGCACTTGATATTCCTTTGTATATGCGTATTGCCAGCACAGCAAGAATCACTCCCACCACGCCAAGCGGATATGCCACCGCGCAGCCCAAAGCCGGAGTACTGGACTCCAGTCCCATTTGCTTCAGAGTCTGCTGTGCCGCACCCAGCGCCGGTGTATTGGTCGTAGCGCCGCAAAGGATACCCACCATGTCCGGCAGCGAGATATTCAGCCCGTAACTGCCCAGCACAGTCATCAAAGTGCCAATCAGCACCACACCCAGAGCCAGCATATTGAGTTGTACGCCTCCCTTGCGGAAAGAGCTGAAGAAACCGGGCCCCACCTGCAGTCCCAACGCATATACAAATATCACCAATCCGAAACTTTCCGCATAGTTCAGCATCTGCGGATCAATGGACAATCCGAAATGCCCGGCAAGGATACCGGCAAAGAACACAAACGTCACTCCAAGGGAAATGCCGCAAACATGCACCTTTCCCAAGCCCAATCCGATAGCGGAAATCAGCGAGAGCACCACCACTGCCTGCAAGGCAGAGTGTTCGACAAACAAACTATATAGCCAGTCCAAAGTTTTCTCAGTTTTATCTTATTTTTAGGAGTGCAAAGATAGGAAGTTCCTCGAAGCCGAAAAAAGATAAATACAGGAAAATCGCGTAAAGCCGAAAAAAACGGCTATTCATTCGAGCAAATCACAGGAAATACAGAATTTTACCCAAAAGATGTATCACCAAAGAAAAAACATGTAACACAAACACGACGCTTTTTCCTAAAAGAAAGCCTTATTTTGTAATTTGTAATAGTTTTCAAACACAAACCTTTAATTTATTATCACATGAAACATTTACTTAAATTACCCCTTTGTGCATTGGCCTTTGCCATGACTGCAAACACAGGATTCGCCCAAAGCAGTGCAACAGGGTTGAAGGATGCCTACAAGGATTACTTCTCTATCGGTGTGGCTGTCAACATGCAAAACATCACAAATCCCGAACAGATTGCCATCATCAAAAAAGACTTCAACAGCATTACGGCCGAGAACGACATGAAGCCGCAACCCACCGAACCCGCCTACGGACAATTCAACTGGGAAAACGCCGACAAAATCGCCAACTTCTGCCGCAGCAACGGAATCAAACTTCGCGGGCACTGCCTGATGTGGCATGCACAGATAGGGAAATGGATGTATCAGGATGAAAAAGGAAATCTTGTATCCAAAGAAAAACTGTTCCAAAACATGAAACACCACATCACAGCTATTATGGAACGTTACAAAGACGTGGTATACGCATGGGATGTAGTGAATGAAGCAATTTCCGACGGCGGACGGCCGGTCATGGGACAAAAGCCCAGCCCCTACCGCAACTCTCCCCTCTATCAGATAGCAGGCGATGAATTCATCAAGAAAGCCTTTATCTACGCTCGCGAGGCCGACCCCAACGT
>OGHQ01000626.1_pt1 | contig 10259 bp, 10 predicted proteins | sample 1571561 | NCBI WGS metagenome assembly OGHQ01 (sample SAMEA2581941, study PRJEB24529) | metagenome | biome: Human gut stool | place: China | collected 2011
GAGTAAAGGGACAGGAGCAATGGCGCATGCTTGTATATATGGTAGGAACAATCGCTGATAAGTATATGTACATGGGGAAGGAATACTGCAACGAGACAGAATGCTTTATCCAGAGCCTTATTTACTTTGCACCGTTTCGCAGATGGACACCGGTACCTGGCGATTTGATGGAGTATCATTTTCCGGCCCGTGTAGAGGGAATAGACATTATGGAGGAGCTTTGCAGGGAGGTTTCGGACACTGATTATCTTAAGCTCATTGCACGCTACAGGGCAAATCCATGTGAGAAAACGGAAAAGCTTTTGAGTAGACATTTAGCCGATGCAAAAAGAGTACCGCTTTATCAGTATATTTATAAGCTTGTGATCAAGGCATCAAAGGATTATCCGGAGAGAAATTACGGAAATCAGATAAATGAACGCATAAAAGAAAAGCGTAAAGCGCTTGAAAAGGAGCTGCTTCAAAAGGGATACACCGGAAAATACCCTGTGTTTTCCAAGAAAAATACGACTGTGCGTGTAATGGAGGAACAGCCCTATGTCACAGCAATTCTCGAGTGGGATGATTACAAATATAAGCAGCAGCTTATGATTTCTGAGTGCAGTTCAAAAAAGTATGATGGAATTAATGCTGGATTTTTTAAAGGAATAGGCAGACACGGACGCATTGTGCAGGTGTAGATACACATAAAACAAAAGCCACGGAGCAATCCGTGGCTTTCATAATACGCTTATTACAAGGATGGGCTTGAGAAGACTCGAACTTCCGACCTCACGCTTATCAGGCGTGCGCTCTAACCGGCTGAGCTACAAGCCCTTGTGTTTTGCACAAAACGTATACTACAATATTTTTGGTGAGAAGTCAAGAGTTTTTTAGAGGTTTTCTCCATCTGTTTTATTTTTCGGATATTCGTTTGAGTGTGCACTAATGACCTCATTAATCCAGTCTACACACTGTTTTTTTCCGTCATCTGTAAATGTAAAGGTATTGTCAGTTTTTTTGCTGTCGTCGGTCAGGTCAAAAATATACGGCCCAGGCCATATCCAGGCATGAAATATTGGCTCACCCTTTTCCTCGGGTGTATCCTCGGTGGCTTCCTTGATGACAGGCTCCTCACGCTTTATGAGAAAGCGCATGCCGTTCATCCAGCCGGTAAAGGTTGTTTTTTTATAGTAGTTGAGATTGAGTGCATCGTCGTATGTAAGCATAGGTGGCTCCTTGATATATAATGATATGTAATTATACACCAAATATCAGTTTAATGCCAGAATAACGCCGGTACTTAACAATTCAAAGCAATAATGCGCTGAAAATTAATATTTTAATGCAAAAATAAAAATGAATAAAAATGTATAAATAATGCTTATAAGCTACATAAATTACCCTTATTAATGAGTATTATAAAAAATTGACTAATTTTTATGCAAAAATGAAAATAATATAGGAAAATATATCCAATTGACAAAGTATGATTTCTGTGTATAATAAAAAAGAATTGTTCGCGTCAGAACGACAGTTGTATCAGACAGCAAGATTAGGGAGTGTGTAATGACAATGACGTCATTCGCACTTTTTTGGGTATTAGACAAAATACTTTGACGTGGTGCAGTGATAATGCTTTAAAAAATAAAAATAATGCATTATCGATACAAATCCAAGAGGGAGAGAAAAATATGGGTAAGTACATTGTAAAGAGAGTTATTCTCGCGATTTTTACAATCTTCATTATCAGTCTTATTACATTCTTTGCCATGAATGCAATTCCGGGTGGTCCATTCAATTCGGAGAAGGCAAAGAGCCCGGCGGTAATGAAAGAGCTTGAGGCACGCTACGGACTGGATCAGCCACTTATAGTCCAGTACAAGAACTACATGGCAGGCGTGCTGCACGGAGATTTCGGTGTTAGTCTTAAGACAGACCGTCCGATCTCAGATATCATTGGGGAGAGCTTCCCGATTTCAGCGAAGCTTGGACTTTTAGCGGCGCTCACTGCGATAGTATTCGGAGTGGTGCTCGGTTCGATAGCAGCGCTTATGCGAAACAGGTGGCCGGATCGAGTTATAGTATTCTTCGTCACACTGATTACGTCGATGCCGTCATTTGTCATCGCTACGTTATTACTTTATTTCTTCTGTATAAAGCTTGGTGTGGTGCAGGCCTTCAGCTCAGGAAGCAACATGGTATTACTTCCGGTGCTGTCACTGTCACTTTCACCGATGGCATATATTACAAGACTTACAAAGACTTCAATGCTTGATGCACTCGGACAGGATTACATCCGTACGGCAAAGGCCAAGGGTGTACATCAGTACAAGATTATATTTGTACATGCGCTTCGTAATGCGCTCATTCCGGTCATCACATATGTGGGACCTATGATTGGTGGTATCCTCACAGGTTCAATGGTTATTGAGAGTATTTTCAATATCGGAGGACTCGGTTCCAAGTTCGTAAGCTGTATCACAAACCGTGATTACACAATGATTATGGCCACAACACTTTTCCTTGCTGTCATCATGGTAGGCGCGAACCTCATTACAGATATTGTATACAAAGTGATTGATCCACGTATTAAGCTTGATTAAGGAGAGATAAAGATGAAAGATAATATGAAGAGAGCTCCTTTCTCCACACAGATTGACCTTAGCAAGTTCGATATGAAGGATTTTGCCAAGGCATCAGATGAAGAGAAACGCCAGCAGGAGGTTATGGGTGAGTCAACTACCTTCTTGAAGGATGGTCTTAAGAGACTCCGCAAAAATCCACTGGCTATGGGTTCTATTATAGTTTTGGTTTTACTTATTTTGGTTATTCTTCTGGCACCAAAGATTGTGCCTTACGGCTATGCAGATATCGTTAAGGGTGCACAGAACTTAGGACCTTTCCAGTACAGCGAGGCTGAGCAGGCACAGATTGATGCAGGTGAGAAGCTGTTCCCGCACCTTTTTGGCACAGATGAGCTCGGAAGAGACTATTTTATCCGTGTTGTTTACGGAGCTCGTGTATCGCTGGGAGTCGGTGTGTTTGCATCACTGCTTGTGCTTATAATCGGTATCATTTACGGTTCCGTATCAGGCTTCTGCGGTGGCAAGGTAGATATGGTTATGATGAGAATAGTAGATATCATTTATTCATTGCCGGATATGCTGCTCATCATTTTACTCGCAGTTGTATTAAATGAGGTGCTGACACCCGTAATAAAGGGTACAGTGCTTTCGAAGCTCGGTGTTAACATGATTGCACTTTTCATAGTGTTTGGATTGCTTTACTGGGTAGGAATGGCAAGACTTATAAGAGGTCAGATTCTTACCATCAAGCAGAATGAGTACATTCTCGCAGCAAAGTGTATCGGAACATCATCAGCCCGCACTATCAGAAAACACATTTTACCGAACTGTCTGTCAGTAATCATCATTACTACAGCGCTTCAGATACCATCAGCCATCTTTACTGAGAGTTATCTGTCATTTATCGGACTTGGTGTTTCGGCTCCTATGCCTTCACTTGGTTCGTTGGCAAATACAGCGCGTGGCGGACTCCAGAGCTACCCATTGCGTCTTATTTTTCCGGCGCTTACGATTTGTATCATTGTTCTTACATTGAATCTTATCGGTGACGGCTTAAGAGATGCATTTGACCCTAAATTATCGAAATAGTAAGGAGTGAGTAAGATGGAAGATAATAAGTTTGTTCTTGAAGTATCTGATCTGCACACTACCTTCAAGACCGATAACGGAGACGTATCAGCTGTAAACGGTGTCAGCTTTAAGCTTGAGCCGGGAAAGACTCTTGGAATCGTAGGAGAGTCAGGCTCAGGAAAGTCAGTTACAGCATATTCAATCATGCAGATTCTTGCTGAGAATGGTGCAATCACAGGCGGCTCAGTAAAATATAAGGGTGAGGATATCACCAAATTGAACAAAAAGAAAATGGCAGATTTCAGAGGAAAATGCTGTTCAATCATTTTCCAGGATCCTATGACATCGCTTAATCCGGTATTTACGGTAGGCTACCAGCTTGAGGAGGCAGTGCTTCTTCACACAGACCGTACAAAGAAGGAAGCAAAGGAGCGCGCTATAGAGATGCTCACACTTGTAGGAGTAAATGAGCCTGAGAAGCGTGTAAATCAGTACCCTCACGAGCTTTCGGGTGGTATGAGACAGCGTGTCATGATAGCTATGGCATTAGCCTGTGAGCCGGATATCCTTATTGCAGATGAGCCGACAACAGCTCTTGATGTGACTATCCAGGCACAGATTCTTGAGCTTATGCAGTCACTGCAGGAAAAGCTCGGCATGGCAATCATCATGGTTACACATGATCTGGGTGTCATTGCTTCAATGTGTGACGAGATCATAGTTATGTACGGCGGCCGTGTGTGTGAGAGAGGAACAGCAGATGCCATATTCTACAGCCCGGCGCATGAGTACACAAAGGGACTGCTTCGTTCAATCCCTACAAAGACCAATTCAAAAACCAGGCTTGTTCCTATCGGAGGCACACCAATCAATATGCTCAACATGCCAAAGGGCTGTGCATTCTGCCCTCGCTGTGATGCCGCTATGAAGATATGTCTCACCGAAAAGCCGGAGGAAATCTGGGTTGGAGAGGATCATCTCGCATCATGCTGGATGAATATTAAGAATATGATGGAGGAGGGAAAATCAAATGAGTAATGAGACAAATAACAACGAGTACCTGCTCAAGGTAGACCATTTGAAGCAGTATTTCCCTGTTCATGACGGATTTAAAAAGATGGAGTTAAAGGCAGTCGATGATGTGTCATTTGCCATAAAGCCGGGTGAGACGCTCGGACTTGTTGGAGAGTCAGGCTGTGGAAAGACAACCGTAGGACGTACTCTTTTACGTCTGTATCAGCCTACAGCAGGACGCATTGAGTTCGACGGCAATGTATTGTTTGACAGTGAGAAGAAGATAGATGTGAATATGCATCCTTACCGTAAGCAGATGCAGATGGTATTCCAGGATCCGTATTCATCACTCAACCCTCGTATGACGGTTGAGGATATCATCGGAGAGCCTCTCGATGTGCACAAGCTTTACAATAGCAAGAAAGAGCGACATGAGATGATTATGGATCTCATGGAGACAGTTGGACTAAACGCAGACCATGCCACACGCTATGCACATGAGTTTTCGGGTGGACAGAGACAGCGTATCGGAATAGCAAGAGCGCTTGCAGTAGATCCGAAGTTTATCGTATGTGATGAGCCGGTATCGGCACTTGATGTTTCAATTCAGGCACAGGTAGTCAACATGTTTGAGGATCTGCAGAAGGAGAGAGGGTTATCATACCTGTTTATAGCGCACGATTTGCTTGTAGTGCAGCATATCTCTGATAGAATAGCTGTTATGTACTTAGGTCATATGATGGAGCTTGCAGATGCTGATGAGCTGATGGACAATCCAATTCATCCGTACACACAGTCGCTGCTTTCAGCGGTTCCGATTCCGGATCCTGAGACTGCCAGACACAGCAAGCGAATCGTGCTTGAGGGAGATGTCCCTTCACCTCTTCGCATGCCTAGCGGCTGTCCGTTCCGTTCACGTTGTAAATATGCGACAGAACAGTGTGCAGCAGCACGTCCGGAGCTTACAGACAGAGGAAACGGACATATGGTTGCATGCTTCAACCGCTAATATAAGGTTTTTACCGGCATATAGCTTAAGTCACTTGTGCCGGTTCTAACATAAATTTATTTTTCATATTAATTAATTAGGAGGAAGAAAGATGAAAAAGAGATTAGTAGCACTTACTCTTGTTGCAGCTATGGCACTTGGCATGACTGCTTGTGGAAGCAAGAGCGAGAGCAAAATATCTACTAACGACACATCTGCTAACGGCACTTCTCATACTTCTGTATCAGCAGGCGTAGACTGGACAGGCTATGATGAGTTAGTAGAATCTATCCGTACAGAAACAGATCTTGCAAAGCGTGCAGAGATGATGCACCAGGCAGAGGATATGCTTATGGATACATGGTGTGTTATTCCACTTTACTACTACAATGACCAGTATATGCTCAAGGATTATGTCACAGGCGTATACTCAACAGTAGAGGGTATGAAATACTTCTACAATGCAAAGAACACAAAGAATGCCGGAAAGTTAAACATCTTCATGGCATCAGAGCCAGATCATATCGATCCTGCATTAAACAGTACTGTTGACGGCGGATGTCTTGCAGTAAACAGCTTTGAGGGTCTTATGCGTTACAACGCTGAGGGCAAGCTTGAGCCTGCATGTGCAGAGAGCTATGAGGTTTCTGAGGATGGCCTCACATACACATTCACAATGCGTGACGGTCTTAAGTGGTCAAATGGTGATGAGCTTACTGCAAAGGATTTCGAGTGGTCTTGGAAGAGAGCAGCAGATCCTAAGACAGCTGCAGATTACAGCTACCTTTGCGCAGTATTCGCAGGATATGATGATACAAAGGGGCTTGCTGCTGATGATGTAGTTGCTTCTGATGATGGAAAGACTCTTACAGTCAAGCTTAAAGCAGTTACACCATACTTCCTTGACTTATGTGCATTCCCATTCTTCTTCCCTGTAAACCAGAAGTCAGTAGAGGGAAATGATGACTGGGCAAACGATGCAAGCGACAAGTTCGTTACAAACGGTGCATTCACACTCAAGGAGTGGAAACATGATTCAAGCATGACATATGTTAAGAATCCTAACTACTGGGATGCTGACAATGTAACAGTTGATGAGATGAATGTAATGCTTACATCTGATGATGTTTCAGCTTACACAGCTTACCAGAACGGTGACCTTGATTTCATCGATACAGTTCCTACAGCCGAGATTGAGGCAGCTAAGAAGACAAGCGAGTTCTACACAGTTGACAACCTTGGAACATACTACGTAGGCTTCAACATTAACTCTAAGCTCTACTCAGAACTTGGATTAGATGCTGACCAGGCTAAGGTATTCAGAAAAGCAATCTGTCTTCTTATCGATCGTCAGTACATTATCGATACAATCGCCCAGGGCGGACAGAAGATTGCCACAACATTTATCCCAGAGGGCGTTACAGATGGTAACGGTGGCGAGTTCAAGAACAAGGACTACTACGGCACAGATTACGATAAGAACTTTGAGGAGGCTAAAGAGCTTCTTGCTTCTATCGGATTATTAGATGAGAGCACAGGCCAGGTAAACCAGACTGTCGAGTTCTCATACCTCGTAAACAACTCAGAGGCCAATGTAAAGATTGGTGAGGCTATCCAGGCTGATCTTTCAAAGGTAGGTATCAACTTAAAGGTTGAGCAGCAGGAGTGGAACGTATTCCTTAACAGCCGTAAGGACGGACAGTTTGATTTCGCCCGTGAGGGATGGCTTATGGATTACAACGATCCAATCAACATGCTTGAGATGTTCACAACAAAATCAGGTAACAACGATATGCAGTTCGGTCGTTAATCTGATTTTGCTATCATAACAAAGCCGCTCGTGCCATTTGCACGACGATGCGAATAACATGAAGAGTATATAGGAAGTCATACAGTTATTGTATGGCTTCCTTTTTTTTCTTTTAAAGTGGGCTTTTCAGAGCGAAAAAAGGCTCTTTAAAAAAATATGATAATGGTGTAGAATTGTTATTATATAGTTTTAGAATGATGTTTGAGGGTGTGTGATGATTTTAGGACTAAGTGATACGGAAAAGAAATTTAAGACAGCGATGGATACGGCGGGTGCCGACATGACAGTGGTCAACAGCTGGCTTAAGCTGTATGTCAAAACCAAAAAGAATTCCTCCGGTGTTGCAAAGCGCTATTATGGCGTGAAGACAGGCTTAAGCAGCCTGCTTTCAGATTTAAAGGAGCTTGAGCAGCTTGTTATCGGGTATTGTGAGCTCACAGGAACAGACCGGAAGCACTTTGGAGAGCTGATAAAGGCTTGCAAAGCGAAAAGCGGCATGTTTGACGATGAATTTTTAATCAGCAAGGTGGACACGGATTTTCACACGACTCTGGACTCTGTTGTAAAGCAGGGGGAGAGATATCTGTCATCCTTTGACAACGGTATCATTTTACAGAGTGAGATAGAGAATCTGATACACCTGACAAATGAGGGGCTTGAAAGGAAAAAGCCTGATTTGTTTGCTCTGTCATATTTCTATCTGGGGCACAGCAACAAAGAGCTTGCAGAGCTAAATTTCACACAAAAGACTAAGAGAGTGCATGAGATATATTATGAGGAGTTCTGGAAGGATATATTAAAGCAGCTTGAGGCATGTGTGAAGCAGGCTGAGGCCATAAACGATAAGTATGAGGGCACGACAGACCGGCGCACGGCAAGGATACTGTCAGAGCTTAAGCCACTGCTTGTGGGTGCTACAAAGCAATGGGAGCCGGAACAGACAGCAGAGTACATACTGCGCGATATGTGCAGGATATTTAGGGATTAACGTGAGCAATACTATTTAGAAATGCTATAAAGAATGCAAGAAGGAACAACACGGGCAGTGAAATAGAAAATGTAGATTGATAAAGGAGCAGAATATGTATATTATAATTTGGGCAATTATCTTAGGAGCTATTTTTTATATTAATAAAAAATCAAAGAGCGCAGGCAGCAAAAACACGCAGCCAAACAAACCGAGACCGCAGCAGAAGCAGATACAGCATATATGGAACAGCATGCAGAATACAGTTCAGTCGGGTATGAATGCATTGAACCAGACATATCAGCAGAAACCACAGCCACAGATGCAGCAGAGAGCACAGCAGCCTCAGAGACCACAGATGCAGCAGAGAGTACAGCCACAGCAGAGACCGCAGCAGAGCAATCCGGATATAGTGCAGAGGGCCGTGAAAAATAACGCACGCTTTGCGGATGATACGACACAAAAAGAGCTTGAGACTATGCACGGACATAGCGAGGCACAGCAGAGGATGGCTCAGGAGCACTCAAGAAACTGCCAGACACTGCATACCAAAGCGGCAGACGGTGCAAAGATTATAGAGGCTGAGACACAGAGCATGTTTGGCAGTGTTGAGGATCTGATTGCCATGGGATACAGCGGCAATCTGGAGTTTGAGAGAGATTTCCTTGGGGAAGGCTTAGACATGATTAACAACTTTTAAATAATAGGAAAAGAGGCAGAAATGATGGACAGAACACCAAAGCCCGGAGAGCTTTACAGGCACTTTAAGAATAAGCTGTATCAGATAGTTACAGTGGCGACACATTCAGAGACAGGGGAAAAGCTGGTAATTTATCAGGCTTTATATGATGATTTTGGGATATACGCCAGACCACTCGATATGTTTGTAAGCGAGGTGGACCATGAGAAATATCCTGATGTGAAGCAGAAATACAGATTTGAGAAGATCACGCTTAAGGATAAGCCGGAGGATATGCCGGCACCGGAGGCAGATGAAGGCCAGGCACCGGATCCGCGTTTACTGGAGTTTCTTGATGCGGATACCTTTGAAGAGAAGTACAATATACTTATTTCAATGAGGGATATCATAACCGACCGCCTTATAGATGACATAGCGGTGGTTATGGATGTTGTAGTTCCTGAGGGCCCATTGCAAAAGAGGTATGATGATTTAAAGAATACGATAAAGACCAGGCAGTACTATGAATTTTCCAATCGGCTCAGATAGCTGTTGTGATATTTGCCGGATTCAGTGACATCCTCGCCAAACCAGTCAGGCGCTGTGAATTCATTTGCTGCGTCGACAGAGTCGAATTCAACCTCCACAAGTGTAAGAGGAGCCAGGTCACCCTCAAATACATCAAGCTCTGCGGTCAGGCCACCGTCAAGAGGTATGAGATAGCGTGTCTTTTCGATGAGACGACCGTCAATCTTTTGGACAAGATGGTCGTAGGCTTCTTTTGTGAGAGGAAGATTGTACTCCTCGCGCACCATAAGACCGGCTCCCTTGTAGGTCATATAATAGCTGTCATTTGAGCGTCTGACTCTGACAACAGGCGAGGTGCACAGATAGCCCTGGGCAATTTTTTTGCTCGCGTAGCTGTCTAAATTGGAAGGAAGCTGTTTAAGTAAGTATTTTCTTTCGATTTCCATGGTATATCCTTTCAGGTTACTGGTAGATTTATAGTTACGGTTTATACTTTTGTTTTACACTCATATCATTTATATATGATTATAATGACCGGTATTTAAAAATTCAAGGACGAACCGCAGCTTTTTATAGTATTATCAAAGAAAAATAAAGGAGAAAAATATGATTAAAGTAGGAATTTTTATGGCAGA
>OGHQ01000629.1_pt1 | contig 10222 bp, 10 predicted proteins | sample 1571561 | NCBI WGS metagenome assembly OGHQ01 (sample SAMEA2581941, study PRJEB24529) | metagenome | biome: Human gut stool | place: China | collected 2011
GATAAGCTTGATCGAAAACATACAAAAGAAGGTTTTGACGTCTGCGTAACAACAGATTGCCAAGTTTATGGTGGTATGGATTCAGAAGCTGCGACTACAAATAAAGCTATAGATGCTACAAAAGGAGAAGTCATTGTTTATTTAAATCAACCTATATGTTCAGTGTTTCATGCAGCTTCAGGTGGTCAAACTGATGACAGTATCAATGTATGGAATGTCAATGTGCCTTATTTGAGAGCAGTAGAAGATAAAGAGGAGCAATCTCCATATCAAAGTTGGGCAGTATCTGTAACAGTAGATAATTTAAGTAAATCTATAAAAAATTCATATAGTGATATTGGTACAATAAAAGAAATAGATTTTAGTGGATTGAAAAAAAATCCAAATAAAGCAAGTAAATCGCAAGTTGTAAAATTTATAGGTAGTAATAAAAAATCTGTGGAATTGACCAAGACACAGCTTCGTAGTTTATTGGGTTTAAAAAGTAGCAATTTTACTATAGAATTAGAAGGTAATAAAAAAGCTAAAGGCGATACTTTAAAAATTGATAAAGATGATAAAAAATTGATTTTTAAAGGCAGTGGTTTTGGTCATCGTTTGGGAATGTCTCAATGGGGGGCAAAATCTTTAGCGGATAAAGGTAAAAAATATCAGCAAATTTTATATCATTATTATAGTGATGTAAATATAAAAGATATGTATAAATAAAAATAAAGGGGATAATATTTAATGCTATTAAATGAGTTTGACTATAATCTTCCAGAAGAATTAATAGCTCAAACACCATGTGCTAAACGTGACCATTCACGCTTGATGGTGTTAAATCGCAAAGAAAAAACTATTGAACATAAACATTTTTATGATATTAAACAGTATTTACGCAAAGGTGATACTTTAGTATTTAATGATACAAAGGTAATGCCTGCTCGTCTTATTGGTCATAGAGCAAAAACAGGCGGTAAGGTTGAAGTATTTTTATTAAAGCGTTTAACAAATACTAATCAATGGGAAGTTTTAGTAAAACCAGGTAAAAAAGCTCAATTAGGTAATATCATTGAATTTAGTGATGAGCTTGCTTGTGAAGTTGTAGGTCATACAAATTTTGGCGGTCGTATTGTAGAATTTAAATTTGATGGTATCTTTGAAGAAATCTTGGATAGATTGGGTGAAACACCACTTCCACCATATATTCATGAAAAATTAGAAGATAAAAATCGCTATCAAACTGTATATGCAAGAGAAGAAGGCTCAGCAGCAGCACCAACAGCAGGTCTTCATTTTACAAAAGAATTATTAGCGGAAATAAAAGAAATGGGTGTAAATTTAGCTTTTGTAACACTTCATGTAGGTCTTGGCACTTTTCGCCCTGTAAATGTAGATAATATTGAAGATCATGTAATGCATAAAGAATTCTACCATATTGAAAAAGAAGCAGCAGATATTATCAATCAAACTAAAGCTAATGGTGGTAGAGTAATCGCTGTAGGTACAACATCTATCCGTACTTTAGAATCAGCTGCGAAAGAAGATGGCACTATCTCTCCAATAGCAGAAGAAACAGGCATTTTTATTTATCCTGGCTATAAATTTAAAATCGTAGATTCCATAATCACTAATTTCCATTTACCAAAATCAACTTTAATCATGTTAATCAGCGCTTTTGCTGGCAGAGAATATGTACTTTCTGCCTATGAAGAAGCAGTAAAAGAAAAATACCGTTTCTTTAGCTTTGGCGACGCTATGTTTATAGAATAAGATAGTTATTTTTAGAAAAATTTTCTTTTGGTTCATTTTCTTTTATTTAAAAGAAAAACGAATAAATATATTTATCTTGGAGGCATAATGAAACCTGCAATTACTTATGAACTTATAAAGCAGTGTCCACATACTGGAGCACGTGCTGGTCGTATTCACACACCACATGGTAGTTTTGATACACCTATTTTTATGCCTGTAGGTACTCAGGCTAGTGTTAAGACTTTAGCACCGGAAGAATTAAAAGAAATGGGTGCTGGAATTATTTTAAGTAACAATTATCATTTATTTTTGCGTCCTGGCTCTAAGCTTGTTAAAGAAGCTGGCGGTTTGCACAAATTTATGAATTGGGATAGAGCTATTTTGACAGATAGTGGCGGATTTCAGGTATTTAGTTTAGGCGATTTGCGTAAAATATCTGAAGAAGGTGTAACTTTCCGTTCTCATATCGATGGTTCTAAAAAGTTTTTATCTCCAGAGATTGCTACACAATCACAAATGGATTTAGGTGCAGATATAATCATGGCATTTGATGAATGTGTGCCATATCCTGCTGATTTCAAATATACTCGTGAGTCTATGGAGCTTACACTTCGTTGGGCACAGCGTTGTAAAGATACGATGACAAATCCAAATCAAGGTTTATTCGGTATCGTACAAGGTGGTATGTATAAAGATTTACGTATCGAATGTGCTAATCGTTTAGTGGATATGGATTTCCCTGGATATGCTGTTGGTGGTTTAAGTGTTGGTGAACCAAAAGAATTGATGTATGAAATGCTCGATATCACTTTGGAACATTTACCACAAAATAAAGCACGTTATTTGATGGGTGTAGGTACACCGGATTGTTTAGTTGAAGGCGTAATGAGAGGTATAGATATGTTTGACTGTGTATACCCTACTCGTGTAGCTAGAAATGGAACAGCTATGACATGGAATGGTCGTTTAGTAATAAAAAATGCACAGTATGAGCATGATTTCCACCCAATTGATGAACATTGTAATTGCTATACTTGCAGAAATTATTCTAGAGCATATATTCGTCATTTAGTTCGTGTAAATGAAATCTTTGGTTTACGTTTATTAACAATCCATAATCTTCATTTCTTAATTGACTTTATGAGACAGATGCGTCAATCTATCATGGAAGATAGGTTCCCGGAATTTTATCGCAAATTTACAGCTAATTTCTCATTCAATGCAAAATCTGTGTAAATTTTGAGGAATATTTGTAAATAAATAGAGGTATTATGCTATACTATAGCTAATATAAAATAAATTAATATAATTTTTTATGATGAGGAGAATTTTTTTATGAGTGATTCAATGATGGCAAGTCTTTATTCCTATGGACCAATAGTATTAATGGTAATAATTTTCTATTTCTTACTTTATCGTCCACAGAAAAAACAACAAAAACAACGCAATACAATGATGGACAATTTAAAAGTAGGTCATCGTATTTTAACTATAGGTGGTATCCATGGGGAAATTACTTATATTGATTTAGAAAAATCTGATTTCATTAGAATTAGAATTGCTGATAATGTAGAAATTAAAATCAGCAGTGCTGCTGTAGCTAGAGATTTAACTCAGGAAAAAACAAATGCTAACCCAGCTAACAAATAATAAAAAAGTTCAACGTAAAGAACTTTTAGCAAAAAGAAGAGCGTTAACATTAATCCAGAAAAATGAGTATTCAGCAGTAATTACAAAGAAACTTGTAGAACTTGAGGAATATAAAAATTCTCAGATATGTTTTTTATATGCTTCAATGCCTGATGAATTTCAGACAAAAGAATTAATAGTAAATGCTCTCAAGGCAGGCAAACAAATTTGCCTGCCTTATATTACTGATAAAAATATGAAAATAATGCAAGCAACTTTAATAAAATCTTTAGATGAATTAGTTGTAGGTGCATATAATATTTTGACAGTAAAAGAAAAAAATCTAAGAATTGTAAAGCCACAAGATATAGATTTTATTTTAGTTATCGACTCGGTATGGGTGGTGGCTATTATGATAGATATTTAGTAAAAGCTATCAACGCTAAGAAAATAGCAGCAGTATATGATTGTCAAGTAGTTGATGAAGTAATCAAAGACGATTACGATATCAAAGTAGATATGATTTTGACAGAAAATACTACTATAAAATACAGATAATTATAAGGATATTGGAGGAAGATATTTTGAAACAAAATCCTTTATTGAAATTATTAGCGGTAATTATTGTTATCGTTGGTGTTTTTGCTGCATTTATAGCACCACTAGCTGGCTCAATAAGACAAGGTTTAGACCTTCAAGGTGGTACTCATGTCGTTTTAGAAGGTGTAGATACAGAGCAAGCACAAGTTAATGATGATGCTATGAACCGTGTAGTAAAAATCATGGAAAAACGTGTAAATGAACTTGGTTTAACAGAGCCAATCATTCAGCGTGAAGGCGAACGCCGTATTATCATCGAGCTTCCTGGTGTTAAAGATCCAGATAAAGCTATTGCTGTACTTGGTAAAACAGCTATGCTTGAATTCAAAGATGAAGAAGGCAATACTGTTTTAAGCGGTACAGATTTAAAAGATGCTAGAGAACAAACTACACAAAATAATCAAAATGAAGTAGCTATTGAATTCACTGATGAAGGTGCTCAAAAATTTGCTGATTTGACTTCTGCAAATGTAGGCAGAACAATTGCTATTTTACTTGATGGTGAAGTTTTAACAGCTCCACGTGTTAATGAACCAATTACTGGCGGTAAAGCAGTAATCACAGGTTCTAGAAATCTTGAAGAAGCACATAATTTAGCAGTGCTTTTACGTTCTGGTGCACTTCCTGTAAAAGTTGATATTATAGAAACTCGTACAGTAGGCCCAACACTTGGTCAAGATAGTAAAGATAAAAGCGTATTTGCATTCACTGTTGGTGTAGGTGCGATTTTTGTATTTATGTTACTTTTCTATCGTGTTTCTGGTTTGATTGCAAATTTAAGCTTGATGGCTTATGTAATAATTTTATTATTCGTACTTAAATTATTAGATGCTACGCTTACACTTCCAGGGGTGGCGGGTATTATCTTGTCTATCGGTATGGCGGTTGATGCCAACGTACTTATCTTTGAACATTTCAAAGAAGAAGTAAAAGCTGGCAAGACACTTCGCATGGCGATGGATTCAGGTTTTAAACGTGCCTTTACTACAATTTTTGACTCAAACTTAACTACAATTATTGCAGCAGCAGTATTATTCTTCTTTGGTACAGGTCCAATTCGTGGTTTTGCCATTACTTTAGGTCTTGGTGTTGTCATCAGTATGTTTACAGCTATTACATTAACACAGTTTATGCTTAAACATTTGATTGCAGCTAGATTATTCACTGACCCACGTATTTATGGTGTATCTTTAGGTCATAAAGTAAAGGACGGTGACATGAAATAATGGCTAGATTTGATATTATTGGTAAACGCAAGATATGGTATGCAATATCTTCATTATTGATTATTGCCAGCTTGTTTTTCATGGTAACTCGTGGCTTTAATATGGGTATTGACTTTACTGGTGGTACTATCATGGATTTACGCTTTGAAAAGGCTGTAAATATAAATGATGTACGTGCTGTTTTAAATGAATATAATTTGAGCAATAGTACAATTCAGCTTTCTGGAGAATCTAGTTCATCTACAGAATCTGAAAATGTAATGATAAGAACTGTAGATTTAGAAGAACAAGAACGCAAAGAAGTAATGGCTGGTTTAACTGATAAACTAGGTGCATATCAAGTGCTTCGTGAAGAAAAAGTCGGTGCTACAATGGGTACTGAACTTATCATGAATGCTATATATGCTACAATTATTTCATGGTTATTGATTATTGCTTATGTATCTTATCGTTTTGAATTTAAATTCGGTATTTCAGCAGTATTAGGCTTAGCACACAATGTAATTATTGTACTTGGGGCTTTTGCACTTACTCAGCGTCAAATAGATTCTTCATTTGTAGCAGCATTACTTACAATTATCGGTTACTCTATAAATGATACTATCGTTATTTTTGACCGTATCCGTGAAAATTTAAAATTGCATTTTAGAAAAAATGGCGATATTGTAGAACTTGTAAATACAAGTATTTATCAGACTATGACTCGCTCTATTTATACAGTATCTACAGTATTATTTGCTACATTTGCACTTTATTTCTTTGGCGGAGATACAACAAAAGATTTTGCCTTTGCTTTATTGATAGGTTTCTTCTGTGGTGCATATACATCTATATTCATTGCCAGCCCACTTTGGGTTACATTTAGAAGATATTCTGATAAAAAACGTTTAGCAAAACGCATGGCAGATACAGGTAAATAATAAAAATAAAAGCTAAGATTAATGATGATAAAAACCATTAATCTTAGCTTTTTTAATTGAGTTTGCGAAAATCAAGAGGTGTTATTCCTGTAAATTTTTTAAACATATCAAAAATATGTATTACCTACTAATTGAGAAATCTGTTGAATTTCCATGCGTTGATGAGTTAGTAATAATTCTTTTGCTTTATTGATGCGATAATTTGTCAGATATTTATAGACAGAGCAACCTAAGAATTTAGAGAATAAACGCGATAAATATTGCGGTGTAACATAAACTTGTTGGCTTAATTTTTGCACTGTGATTTCACTAGCATATGAAGTTTCGATTTCTTTAATTACAGGTAATACATATTTTTGATATAAAGGTTCATTCAATAAATTAAAAGCTGAATTATCTATAAAATTCATTAATAGATGATAACTAGCTAAAGAAAAATATTTTGCATCAGCAGAAGGATTCTCATATTGAGATATCATATCAAATAATTCTTTTGCAATAATAATACCTTGTTCTTTAGGAATAAAAATGATTTGTTTATTACCTAATGCTTGAGAAAGACTACTTTCCATAGTTCCTGTAAAGGTAATAAACATGGTAAACCATTCATCTGTTTTTTTAGCATAGGAATGAGGTATAAATGGAGCAATTAAAATACCTTCATTTTCATTTAATAAATACGATTTACCTTGAATTTCTATTTTACCAACACCTTTTTCTGTTTGGAGATAATGGTATAATGGATAACCATTTGGTCGATAGATTGGTACTTGATCCCAATGATTGCCAATTGTATCAAATGTAATTGGCTCATGAAGTAATGTTTTACGAATTTTTATAGGCATAAAATCACCTTGTTTCAAAATATTATATTATTTAGTTTAACATGTTACACATTTTTCTGTCTATTCATAATATAATTATTTTTGTCGCGTGGCAATGTTAAATTATCATTAATCATTGGAATAAATATTGATAGTTTATTAATAGTTTTTAGAAAAATCGTTTAATTGGATTATTTTATCAATTAGGGGGATTAAAATGCAAATTAGTATAAAAAATAGAAATTATTTTGCTTTAAGTGCAGTTAGCTTTTTACATTTATTTGCATGGTCAGCAGCTATGTCATTTTTTGCTATTTGGCTTGGTCAGCATTTAGGTATAGGAGCAACTAAGACAGGATTATTATATTCAGCTAATGCTCTAGCAGCATTATGTATGCAACCAGTTTTAGGATTTATTTCTGATAAAATTGGATTGAAAAAAACATTGTTATTTACTATTTTGATAATTTTATTATTAATTGGACCATTTTTTATTTATATTTATGGACCATTACTTGTTTCTAATTTTTATTTAGGCGCTATTTTAGGAGGTATTTATCTAGGTTTTATTTTTAATGCAGGATATGGTGTTATTGATTCATATATAAATAAAGTTTCTATTAAATATGGTTTTGAATATGGCCGTGCTAGAATGTGGGGATCTTTTGGATGGGCAGCGGCTACATATACAACTGGCATTGCTATGAACATTAATCCTAATTTAGCATTTGTATCAGCATCTTTAGCTGCCTTAATTGCAATTATTTGTTTATCAATGGCTAAAGTAGAAATATCTGATGTAGAAATGAAAAAAGCAAATTCTGTTTCACTAAAGGATATTAAACATTTATTACAAAATAAAGACTTTTTATTTTTATTATTTTTTATGATAGGTGTTGGTTGTGTATATGATGTATATGATCAACAGTTTGGAGTATATTTTGTATCACAATTTGAATCACAAGCTGAGGGAAATCGTTGGTTTGGAGATTTAGGAGCAATTCAGACTTTTTTTGAAGCTATTTTCTTATTCGTAACACCTGTAATAGCTAATAAATTAGGAGCAAAAAGAACATTAATTCTTGCAGGTACTATTATGTCTATACGTATAATTGGATCTTCTTTGGAATGGGGTCCACTTTGGATTGCGGCAGTAAAATGTATTCATTCGTTTGAAAAACCATTATTTTTAGTTGGACAATTTAAATATATTTCTAAAAATTTTGATTTAAGATTATCAGCTTCTATTTATCTTGGTTGTTTATGTACAAGTTCTATTTGTGCAAGTATATTTTCTCCATTTTTTGGCAGTATGTATGAAAGTATAGGGTTTTCACAATCATATTTGTATATTGGTATTGTAGCAGGAATTTGTACGTTAATTTCACAAAAATTATTAATTAGTGATAATAAGCGTGTTATTGATTATAAAGAAATAATTCTTGCAGAAGAAAAAATGCAAGAACAGCGAAATAAAAAATAGATAAATAGTGAAATTGAAAGAGGTTTTATTTTGAAAAATTATCAGATTAATTTAAAAAAAGAGTTAAATAGTATTTATCCAACTTTGGAGCATTTACAAGGTGTTAATCCTAATGGAGAACATATTAGTTTTACTAATCATTATATGATGAAAGATGAAAAACCATTTTTTGGTATTTGTGGTGAGTTTCACTTTAGTAGATATGATTTTCATAAATGGGAAGATGAAATAGTTAAAATGAAAATGGCAGGGATAAATATTATTCCTACTTATATCATTTGGAATCATCATGAAGAAATAAAAGGACAATTTAGATGGGATGGCTCATTTAATATTCGTTACTTTGTAGAACTTTGTAAAAAACATCAAGTAGAAGTTATTTTGCGTGTAGGTCCATTTGTACATGGTGAGGCTAGAAATGGAGGACTTCCAGATTGGTTATATGGTGAGCCTTGTAATGTGCGTTCTAATGATGAAAGATATTTATTTTATGTAAAAAGATATTATCAAGAAATTGGCAATCAAGTACGTGGATTATTTTATAAAGATGGTGGTCCTATTATTGGTGTTCAGTTGGATAATGAATATTGTCATGCTGGTGCACCTTGGGAGATGACTACAGGTACTAGCAATGAATGGATTAATAATGGTAGCTATGATACAAGTGTAGAAGAACATCATCATCATATAGAAATTTTAAAAGAATTTGCTATTGAAGCAGGAATGATAGCACCTATTTATACAGGAACTGGTTGGGGTGGAGCACAAGCATCACCAGATACTGTACTTCCATTGTGGGGTGGTTATGCTTTTTGGCCATGGATTTTTTACGATGAAAGTATAAAAGAACATCCAGTAACTCCAGAATTTATTTATCGTAATTATCGTAAGCCTACTTATAATTTTGAACCGACTTATGATCCGACTACAGTGCCTTTTGCTTGCTGTGAAATGGGTGGAGGGATGACTGTATTTTATAAATATCGTTTTCAATTACCATATCATAGTGTAGAAGCTATGGCTAATATAAAAGTTGCAGGGGGTTGTAACTTTGTTGGTTATTACGTATTTCATGGCGGATCTAATCCTTTGGGATTAAAAACACCATACTTAAATGAAAATGCTACCCCAAAAATTTCTTATGATTATCAAGCTGCAATTGGAGAATTTGGTCAAGTTCGTGAATCTTATGCTAGACTAAAGAGATTGCACTATTTCTTTAATAGTTTTCAAAAGGAATTTTGTCCTACTCAGACTATTTTACCAGAAGGGGCAGAAGACATTTTACCTACTGATGTGGAACAGTTACGTTATGCCGTACGTATAGATAAAAATAAAGGTTTTATATTCATTAATAACTATCAAGATCATTTAGTTTCTCCAGATAAAAATGATTTTAATTTAACTTTATCTTTATCTGATGAAACATTAACTATTCCAGAAAAGAATAATCTGAGTTTAGCTTCAGAAGAAAGTTGTATATTGCCATTTAATTTGACTTTAGCAGGATTGACTTTAAAATATGCTACTACACAATTAATTACAAAATTTGCTAAAGATGATGTGGAAAATTATTTCTTCTTTATGCCACAGGGTATGAAACCAGAATATTGTTTTGTTAATGATAGTATCAGCAACATAGAAATTTCTCAAGGAACAATTATTAAAGAAAATAATAAATTATTTATTGAACCGATTAGTACAGATTTATCTAAATTAGTAATTACTACAGTATCTGGTAAGATAATTAATATATATACTTTAACTAATTATCAAAGTTTAAATTAAATGGCAATATACAAC
>OGHQ01000631.1_pt1 | contig 10202 bp, 9 predicted proteins | sample 1571561 | NCBI WGS metagenome assembly OGHQ01 (sample SAMEA2581941, study PRJEB24529) | metagenome | biome: Human gut stool | place: China | collected 2011
TCATATGCACTTTCAAGTTCCTGAAGACTTCCTACACCGGAACCAACACAGGTTCCAACCATGTATGGATCTTCCTTTTCGATATCAAGTCCACTGTCATCAATTGCCTGCTTTGCTGCAGCTACTGCGTACTGCGAGAATGGCTCCATTCTCTTTGCAGCCTTTCTATCCATGAAATCCTGTGGATTAAAATCCTTAAGCTCTGCAGCAATGTGACATTTATAATCTGTTGTGTCAAATTTTGTGATGTGGTCAAATCCGATTTTTCCGGCCTTTACCGATGCCCAGAAATCGTCCACACTATTTCCGATTGGTGTTACTGCTCCAAGTCCTGTTACAACTACTCTTCTACTCATATTGCCATTCCTCCGTCAACAGACAGCACCTGGCCTGTGATGTAGCCTGCTGCATCTGATGCTAAAAATAATACTGCGTTTGCGATATCCTTTGTGTTTCCCGGTCTGCCAAGCGGAATCTGTGATAAAAGATTCTCCTTTGCCGCATCGGCAAGCACATCTGTCATCTCTGTCTCTACAAAGCCGGGTGCCACTGCGTTTGCTGTGATTCCCCGGCTGGCAAGCTCTCTGGCTACAGCCTTTGTGAGTCCTATAACTCCTGCCTTGCTGGCGCTGTAGTTGGCCTGTCCTGCATTTCCGAGTATGCCGGAAACTGATGAAATATTGATAATTCTTCCTGATTTCTGCTTCAAGAAATAGCGTGACATATGACGGATTGTGTTGAACGCACCCTTAAGGTTTGTGTCGAGCACTGCGTCATAGTCTGCCTCGCTCATCTTCATGATGAGGCCGTCTCTTGTGATTCCTGCGTTGTTTACGAGGATATCTATGTGCTTGTACTCCTTGATGAGCGCTGTTATCATATTCTGGCACTCGTCAAAATCAGATACATTGCACTGATAAGAAACTGCATCACCGCCTGCTGCCTTTATCTCTGCAACAACGGCATCTGCCTTTTCCTTTGAACCATTATAATTTACTATTACAAAGGCATGTGCTGCGGCAAGTGTAAGAGCTATCTGTCTTCCAATTCCGCGGCTTGCGCCTGTAACCAGGGCATTTTTACCTGTTAACATACTTTTCAAAATCCTCCAGTTTGTCTATGTTTACGACTTTTACGTCTCTATTTATCTTTCTCATAAATCCGCTGAGTGATCGTCCCGGTCCGATTTCCACGAACTCATCTGCACCGTCTGCTATAAGGCGCTCGATGGTCTGCTGCCAGCGTACTGACGATGAAACCTGCTGTGTCAGATAATCCTTGACGTCTGCCGGTGACTTCACATAGTCTGCTGTGACATTTGTGATATATGGCACCTTGATATCGTGGATTTCCACACTCTCAAGTGCCTCTGCGAGCTTATCACCTGCACCCTTAAGCATTGCTGAGTGGAAAGGTCCGCTGACCTTGAGCGGTACGCATCTCTTGGCACCTGCCTCGCTGCATGCTGCTGCGGCGACATCTACTGCTGCCTTTTCTCCTGTGATAACAATCTGTCCCGGGCAGTTATAGTTGGCTACCGATACCACTGAATTTGTCTCATCTGCTGTCTTTTTGCAGATATCCTCAATGACCTGCGGATCAAGTCCTAAAACCGCTGTCATGGCTCCACCTGTAGGAACTGCCTCCTGCATGTAGATTCCTCTTTTTCTGACAACTGCGAATGCATCTGCCATAGTCATGGCTCCTGATGCGATAAGAGCACCATATTCCCCAAGGCTTAAGCCGGCTGTCACATCCGGGGTTATTCCCTTGTCGATGATTGCCTGATATATAGCTGCCTCAACTGCAAGCATACATATCTGGGTGTACTCTGTAATATTCAGCTTGTCATTTTCCTCAAAGCAAAGTGCCGGAATATCCAAGCCTGTCTGTTCACTGGCAAGGTCGATTACTGCCTTTGCATTTGGCATTGTATCGTAAAACTCCTTACCCATTCCTATATACTGTGAGCCCTGTCCGGGAAACATAAATACTCTCTTACCCATTTTCGGTTTCTCCTTATTTCTGACAGGATACCGTAAACCACTCTTTGCAGGCGGCCCGGTATCCTTAAATTTGCATGTAAAAGTGAATACTGTCTATTTGTTCAGTCCCACTACATCCTCAATGATTTCTTTGCAGGTTTCCTCTTTCTTTACGAGGCCTGCGCTCTGACCTGCCATGACGCTGCCATATACGGTATCTCCGTCGACAACGGCTTTTCTGAGTGCGCCAAGTGTCATTTTTTCGAGCTCTTCAAATGGAGCTCCTTCCTTTTCCAACTTGAGATATTGTCTGGTCATCTTGTTTCTGAGCACTCTGATTGGATGGCCTGTGCTCATTCCTGTAACCTCGGAATCTATATCCTTGGCCTTAATGACCTTCTGCTTATAGTTTTCATGTACTATCGATTCTTTTGCGGTGACAAAGCGTGTACCCATCTGGACTGCCTCTGCACCGAGTGCAAATGCTGCATTGAAGCCTCTGTTGTCTGCAATTCCGCCTGCTGCGATAACAGGGATGCTCACTGCATCAACAACCTGTGGCACAAGTGTCATGGTAGTCTGTGCTCCGATATGTCCGCCTGACTCCATTCCCTCGGCGATTACTGCGCTTGCCCCGCCTCTTTCCATGAGCTTTGCGAGTGCTACGCTTGCAACTACAGGGATTACGATGACGCCTGCTTCTTTCCACATATCCATGTACTTTGCAGGATTTCCTGCGCCGGTGGTGACTACCTTTACCTTTTCCTCAGCGATGATTTTTGCTATCTCATCTGCCTCCGGATTCATAAGCATGAGGTTGACTCCGAACGGCTTATCGGTCTCCTTCTTTGCAGCGACTATCTGCTCCTTTACCCATGAGGCCGGGGCTCCGCCTGCTCCGATGATGCCAAGTCCGCCTGCATTGGACACAGCGCTGGCAAGCTCATGGGTTGCTACCCATGCCATGCCACCCTGAATGACCGGATATTTGATTCCAAGAAGCTTTGTTATTCTTGTCTCCATGTCTTTTAAGCCTCTACACCTTTGTTCTTAAGATACTCAATGATGTCGTTTACTGTTGCGATTTTCTCTAAATCCTCTGAAGGGATTTCTACTCCGTACTCCTCCTCGAGTGCCATTACAAGCTCGAAAAGATCTAATGAATCTGCCTCAAGATCCTCCTTGAAGTTTGACTCTAATTTGATATCATCCTCGTCGATTCCTAACTGATCTGCTACGATTTCCTTGATTTTCTCCAACATATTTCTGTTCTCCTTTTTCTGTGTTTATTTTCGTTTTTGTGTGCTGGTATATTCGCACTAGTTTGCGTGTCAAATATTTTCCTTATCAAATCATTTGACACCGAAAGTATATCACATTTAAAATAGTTGTCAAGTCAAAGTATTTTTATTTTTCATTTTTTATATGGTACGGGAGCAGGCGGGCAGAAAATTGCCCATCCAAAACGTTTCCTACCAGCAGCCAAGAGGCTGTAAGAATTGTAAGTCAGGTTTTCTATGCCCGATGCAGCCGGCTTTTACGCGCCGTCCTTGGCGCGGTAACGCCTCGCCCGTGCTTCCATGCACGTGCGCTGCTGTGTACCTATTACAATTCCAACAGCCTCTAAGCAGCTTCGTACAAACTCATTGGATGGGCAATTTTCTGCCCGCCTGCTCCCTTACACTGTGACAATAATATACAATAAAAAACAGACTGTAATTATGAGTGGTCAGCTCAATTTTACAGTCTGCTCTATATTAATCTCTCAAACACCCAACCGGCACAACCCGAACTCCTGACTCCGTGGTATATGCCATGGTTGCATTTGCGCAAATCACAATCAGTGCCGATGGTTCTTTATATACATCACGTGGATGTTTTTCTTTTTCCAATGCTTTCTCATTATATTTTAAGATAATATCCTTGAATCGCAGCAAGGATTTTTCCGCTTCCGGAATCTTGTTCACTCCGGTTTTTATTTCAATAAGCGCATAACGGCCGTCCTCCAACTGATAGACTGCATCTGCTTCTACGCCCATATCATCTGTATAATGCATAACTCTGGCATTGTGCTTTTCAGCAAATACAAGTAAATCTCTAAGCACCATATTTTCAAATACATGCCCAAATAGATCCAAATCGTTGATAAAATAGTCCGGATTAACACCAAGCGCAGCCAATCCTATAGAGGGATCAACAAATATATGCTTTTTGGCAGCTCTGATAGCTGTTTTCGAACGCAAATGCGGTGTCCAGGCATCTATATCCTTTACAACATATAATAGCTCCAGAGCATCTATATATGAAGAAAGCGTTACATCTGTAACATTCTGTGTGGCTTTTACATCTGAAAATATATTCTTGCGTTTTGCTGTAGTAGCCATATTTCTGGCATACGACCAAAGCAGTGTCCTTGCCCATTCCGGATTTCTGTTTACTCCATCAATCGCTGATATGTCCTTCTGATAAATCTGCCTATAATAATCCTTAGCTATTTCAAGCTTTGCACTGTCCTTTGAAAGTGCCATGCATCTCGGCCATCCTCCTCTACAGACCGCAAAAAACAAATCCTCAAGCTTTATATCTGTGGTAAGTCCATCAATATCATATGCTTCATCTTCTAATAATTTAAACAACGATATGCTTCCGTTTGATTCTCCTGTCTCAAACAAAGTCATAGGGTACATCGTAACCTCTGTTATTCGTCCTGTACCTGTATGGGGTGTATTAATCTTCTTACTTGATGAGCCTGTCAGATAAAACTCTCCTACACTCTCCGGATTGTCATCGCACGCTTTTCTTATTGTTCCCCATATCTTTGGGGCATCTTGCCACTCGTCAAACAGTATTGGCTTAGGATTCTTTAAAAAGAGCTTAGGTGCAGTTTCTGCTACTGCAAGATACCCCTCTCTCTTGTCTTCATCCTGAAATTCAATAACAGTTTTACATCGTTCTCTTGCTGTTCTTGTCTTTCCACATCCTTTTGGTCCTGTGATGCTCACTGCATTAAATGCCTCTGTTTTTCTATCTATCACATCATCAACAATTCTGCTTATATATTCCATAAATATCTGCTCCCTTCATGGTTATTATACCATTTAATTCACAGATTATACAAGGTTATTTTATGTTTTTCGAGTGTTTTGTTTTGTATTTTTCTAATGTTTTATTTTATATTTTTCGAGTGTTTTATTTTACTTTTTTCGAATACTAAAAAGAGCAGGACAAGTATTTCTACCTATTCTGCTCATTTTTACATAATTTAATTGTTTAGATATAGAGTATCTACCGGCTGTTCACCATCTGCTTCACATAGTCGAGTGCCTTCTTAACCGGTGGGATTGATATCACTATGATTGTGATAATTCCCTCTGCAGCAAGGTATGAACCATTGTAGGTCACTGAATATATGAGCGCATCTATCGTCTTGTTTCCTATCGTGACAGGTGCGTATGCTGCAAAGAACACAACTCCCGACAGCACTGCAAAGAAAAATCTACTGGGCTGCTCCACCTCCGGTGGTACCACCGGTAGCTCCACCTGTGCTGTCCCCGGTGTTTCCACCTGTGTTACCACCGGTGTTATCTCCGGTATTTCCACCTGTTGTACCGCCTGTGTTTCCACCGTTATTTTCTCCGGTATTTCCGCCTGTGTTTCCACCTGTCGTATCGCCGGTAGTACCACTCGGATTTCCGCCATTGCCGCCATTTGTCCCCTGACTGTTATTTTCACCCGGTGTGGTCGTGGTGGTTCCCTGAGTATTATTCGTGTCTGTTGTGGTCTTATCCGGTGTTGTAGTTCCTGCATCAGGTGTGGTCACTGTCTGATCTGTAGGATTATTCTGCGTCTGGTCATCTGCAGGCGTATCCTGGCTGTCCTGATAATCACCCGATATTTGGGCATATGGCAGGAAATCTATTGGTGTAAGATCAGCATGTATCTGATCCATGTAGTTCTTCCATATTTCTGCAGGGTAAGAGCTTCCTGTCAGTTTTTTTACTGTCTCAGGCATATCACAGCCTACCCATACACATGTGGTGTAGTATCTGGTAAAGCCACAGAACCAGCCGTCCTTCTTATCGTTAGTAGTTCCGGTTTTGCCGGCACAAGGCATGCCATTGTCCAGATTTGCGCTACGTCCGGTTCCGGATTTCATAACATCTGTCATGACATCTGTCATCATACGCGACGCTGTCTCTGTATATATGACAGTGTCCTTCTGTGATGATGTATATATGATATTGTTGTCAGAATCCACAATCGACTTTATACAGGTCGGATTCCTGTACATTCCGTCATTCTCAAGTGTAGCATACGCAGATGCCATCTCCAGTGTGGATACACCTGTTGTAAAGCCTCCAAGTGATGTTGCTGTGACATAGTCATCCTTTACTATATTGGTAAAATTCATATCCTTGAGATACTGTAAGCCTACCTTTGGCGTGAGCTCATCATATAGCTGCCATGCTACAGTATTCAGTGACTTTTGAACGGCAAGCCTGATAGTCACATCACCGTAATATACATCACCCGAGTTAGACGGTCCTCCATCAAACTTATGATCATTTACGATGGTATCCGGTGTCTTTCCACGCTCAAATGATGGTGTATACACAATGAGCGGCTTGATTGAACTTCCCGGCTGACGATGACTTTGGAAAGCACGGTTTAGCGTATGACTGACTGCATCCTGACTTCGTCCGCCAACTATTGCAACCACATCGCCTGTGTCGTTGTCTATACAGGTTGCAGCACTCTGCAGCTTAAATGTGCCATCATCTGTCGTATCTGTAAAGTCCAGAAGCGTCAGGTCAATTGAATCCTGAAGCTGCTGCTGCATGGTCAGATCGATTGATGTATAAATCTTGTAACCATCTGAGTAAAGCTTTTTCTGACAATATGAATACATCTCATCATATGAAGCATCATACTCCTTTTCTTCCTCGTCTGAATCAAAGTAATACTTAAACTTGAAGCCCTCATTCTCCATGAGCGCCCTCGTAGCGCAGTAATATGCATAGGTATCCACATAATTGTACTTGACCGTATCATCCTTCTCAGGCATGTTGAGGGTAATCTCCTCGTTTATAGCGGTCTCATATTCCTGTTGTGTGATTTTGCCGTCTTCCTTTAGATTTTTCAATATGAGATTGCGACGTGTCAATGTATGATCCTTGTTGTTTATCGGGTCATAGTACGTTGGGCTATTCGGAATCGCACACAAAAAGGCAGTCTGCGACAAATCAAGATCCGAAAGCTCACAGTTAAAATAGCCATGGCACGCTGCCTGAATACCATAATATCCGTTCATGAAATAGACATTATTCAGGTAGAACTCCATAATATCGTTCTTAGAATATTTCTTTTCAAGCGCCATCGCGATGAACATTTCCTTGACTTTTCGTTGCCAGTTCTTGTTCGTATCCAGATAAATATTTCGGGCGAGCTGCATCGTGATGGTACTGCCACCCTGGGTAATTCTCTTGTTTTTTATAATTGACTTTGCGGCACGCACTATTGCCTTTAGGTCCACACCATTGTGCTTGTAGAACTTCTTGTCCTCGATACTGACCATACAGTTTACGAAGTTCTGCGGTATATCCTCATACTTCACATAGTCAGCCTTTTTGGTAGTGGCCGTCTCGGATATCTCATCACCGTTTGTATCGTAGAGTGTACTCGTGCGCGCCGGTAAAAATGTGTTTTTGTCAGATTTCTGCACGAGCTCTACTGCCTCTGAGTGAAGCTTCGCCACCTTGTCAGCATAGCCGCCAAAGTAGTAAAAGCATAATCCACCGAGAATCAGTACCATCAGGAAAATCTGAAGCTTTATGAAAAACCAGAAAACGCGATGCTGCTTTTTCTTCTTTGTCTTTTTCTGTTTTGCCATCTCTAAATGTTACCTCCAAACTATCGGTATACCATTGTATATCGGCATACTTTATAGATAATTGACAACTATATCCAATATGTACTGTCTATTATACTACAATGCCTCTACATCAGATAATTAATAATTGCTTAATTTTCTATTATACCTTTATAGCACAAAAGGAAGCTAATTGCTCCCTTTATCAAGCTATTTTACATCTTTATCACTGTTATAGTCAAGTAAATAGTTTTTCACTATGCTTTTTTCAATGCTTTTCGCTGTCTTTAGCCAAGCTGTTCAGCCAGAAATTCTGCTGCTGCACTCACCAGCTTTTCGGCAATCTCAAGCTTATCGCCTTTTTCATCGTAAACACAAAATATAACGGCTCCCGCACTATCACCATCATGCACTATTGCTGCTATTGCCTGCGCTTCACAGTCAGCTTTATCGTCCTTTACCACCGGTATCAGGTTATCGTCCTTTTTACTGTATAATGCACTTTTTCTCTTATCCATAATGTCTTCGAGCTCCTTGGACAAAGCCTTGCCTATATACTTTTTGTGGTTTTTCCCGGCTGCCGCTATTATCCCATCCCTGTCTGCCACACATATCGTGGCACCGGTTACCTTTGACAGGCTCTGTGCATATGCCTGTGATATATTTTTCAGGCTTCCCACCTGCGAATACTTCTTTAGCACTATCGTCTCGTCTGCATCCATATATATTTCCAGCGGACTGCCCTCTTTGATATGGAGCATCCTGCGCAGCTCCTTCGGTATGACTATTCTGCCGAGTGAGTCTACTCTTCTGGTCAATCCTGTGATTTTCACTTTATTGTCCTCCGGTTACTTTTTTGCATTTACATTCATGCTTTGGAGGTAGTATATGGGAATTTAAATAAAATATACATTCGGTATGCACTGATACAGTGCTCTTTCATAATAGCTTTTATAATGTCACTGTATGTTTTGAATTTGATAAGGTATCTATATCCATCAGCTCACGCTCATCTGCAATATCCACATATACACAGTCATACTTCTTTGCCACACTTCTGCCACCCTTATCACCCTCCAGTGATAAAAGCTGCGGGATAAGCGATGAATGAAATACACACGGGTTGCCTACAGCAGCCCCACAGCGAAGCGAAAACGCCAATTGTTTGCCCCCTGTATTTTCAAGTACTCTGTCTATTAATTTAATCACGCTTTGACTTTTTAAATATGGCTGGTCAGCTACTGCAAACATGTAGTAGTCCTGCATACCGGTCTTTTTCTGCTCCTGCACCGCCATAATTCCTGCCTTTATGGTGTAGGATATGCCTTTTTCGCTGTCCGGACTTAAGACTGCATGGCAATCGGGGATAGATGAGCAGTAGTCCAGTATTTCCCGGTAGCGTGTAACGACAGTTATATCTATGGCCGGGCTGTCTGATTTCAGTTTATTATATCTATCTTTAATTTCTATCAAACGTTCAAGCAGATGCCTGTACATAGGCTTTCCATCCAGCTCATAAAACAGTTTGTTACTTCCAAAACGGCGGCTGTTTCCAGCCGCCATGTATATGATATGAATCATTTCACTCTTAGGTCCTTTTCGTGCCAGTTTGGGTCTACCATTCCCATAAGTATTTTCTCAGGGGTAAACGGAACTGTCCTGTGCCATACGCCTGTTGCGCGATAAATGGCATGCGCCAGCGCAGGAGCCGGTGTATTGATAACTATCTCACCGATTGACTTAACTCCGAACGGGCCTGACGGCTCATAGCTTGTCTCAAATTCGACATTGATATTGCCCACATCCTGTCGTGTCGGTATCTTGTACTGCATGAGGTCATTTTCTGCGATTTTTCCACCGGCATTGTAGGTGACATTCTCATAAAGTGCCATGCCTATTCCCTGGCCTATGCCGCCCTCTGTCTGTACACGCGCGAGGTTTGGATTGACCGGGATTCCGCAGTCCACAACAGCCTGATAATCAAGTATTTTAACTGCTCCTGTCTCCTTATCAAGCTCTATCTCGACCATTCCTACCATGTATGGAGGAGGCGAAACAGGTGATGAATATGTCGCGGTGACATCTACAGGTATCGTGTTGTTGACCTGTGACTTTGTTGCTATATCGGAAAGACTTACGGAAACTGCCCCATTGTCTGCACCGTCCGGATTTATGATATACACCTCTTTACCGTCGAAATCCACCTCTGATACAGCACAGCCCAGCATCTGTGCACCGATTTTCTTTATATTTTCACGAAGCTCAAGTGCTGCATTCTGTGTGGCCATTCCTGTAATGTAGGTGGTTGATGAGGCATATGAACCTGAATCATAAGGAGAAGCATCCGT
>OGHQ01000641.1_pt1 | contig 10042 bp, 5 predicted proteins | sample 1571561 | NCBI WGS metagenome assembly OGHQ01 (sample SAMEA2581941, study PRJEB24529) | metagenome | biome: Human gut stool | place: China | collected 2011
GGTTGACATACTGCATCCACTGATCAAGAAACTGGTTGAAGCTGTTTTTCCCTGTCCCCGTAGCGAAGTACAATTGAGGAATGATTACATCCACCCACCCTTCTTTCAGCCATTTCCTGACATCGGCAAACAGCTTGCTGTAATTGTTGTCTATATTTGCCGCAGGGCTTACGGAAAAGATCACGCCGGGTTTGGTATCTATGATAACCTTCTGAATGTTTTGTATCACTACATCCACATTGTTTCGTCTGAATTCCTCAATACTCTTAAACTTGTCTTTGCCATATTTCTCATATTCCGCATTATCATTCATGCTTTCGCCTTCTTCCAGCGAAGGGTAGAAATAATCATCCATATGGATGCCGTCTACATCGTATTTGGTTATGATTTCTTTGACGATATCCATAATACGGGTCTGCACTTCGGGCATGGCGGGGTTGTAGATGCGGATTTTGTTATAGTCCTTAGTCCACGCTACCGGAATTTTGGTGTCAAGTTTAGCAAAAGAACTATTCTTGCTTGCCCTTGTAGAGATGCGGTAAGGATTCATCCAGGCATGAAACTGGAGTCCCCGTTTGTGGGCCTCCTCTACAAGGAAACCCAAAACATCATAGCCCGGATTTTTTCCGGCAGTACCGGTTATGTTCTTACTCCACGACTCATACTGCGACTCGTAAAAGGCATCCGCCATTCCGCGTATCTGGAAGAATACAGCATTCATGTTATTGGCAACCAACAAATCCAAATAATCCGTATATTTCTTTTGCTGAGTAGCGGCATTGTAATCTTCCATCGGCCAGTCAATGCCCCATACGGTAGTGATCCATGCACCGCGCAATTCTTTTTGGGGTAAGGTTACAGCCTGCGGTTCAGGTTTTTCTACCGGTGGTGTGGGCTCCGGAGGCATATTCTCTCCATCGTCATCCTTGCTACAAGAGACGGCAAATGCAAGAAGAGCAACCAGAGTTATATATTTTAAGTATTTCATTATTTTGGTTTTAGAAGAAGAAGCCGCCCAATTAAAACAGATCAGACGGCTCCCAAGTAAACATTATAAATTATTTAATCCTACAAAAAGATAAAGCATCAATCCATTTCCTCTTGCTTGATGGGGAATTCACAGATAACAAATCCGGAACCAGTACGCGATGCAAATACGCAAAGCTTTACATCTTTCCCGTTTTCATCTTTCTCTATGTAATAATCCGTCTGAGCTAAAGCATTTCCATGTCCGCTTCCACCTAATTTAAATTGATAAATAGGATTATGATTTTCTCCCTCATCAAACTTTTTCAACGCTTCTTCTATGGTTTCACCCTTAGTAAGATCGTACATTTCCAATGCAATAGAAGCCCCTGATTTACCACCATAGCCAGCTGTACAGACCAACAGATAACGTTCTTTATTAAAAGATATTATCCTCGGAGCGACTGCCTCTCCTGCTATTTTTGATTTATATTTTTCTCCAAGAGATTCATCGACTAATGTTACAGGCACTCTGATACCTGACCATAAATACTGATCCGTATCACCTATCCTATATACATTTGTCACCATTGTTGCATCTGATTTTGAAGGTAAAACTTTAATATTACCAATATCAACCGTTTTATGTCCATTTATAGGAACCTTTAAAAATTCAGTAGCAGCATTGTCTCCAAAGAAGATAAAGCCATTACCGTTTTCATCAATATTATAAGAGGCATTATCACCATGTCTGTTCCCTGCTCCGGGAATATTTCCCACGTTAATATTCGCTATTACCTCCGGATTAGAAGTCGGCGTTTCCCAATAATAAATTTTAAAAGGCGAAACCTTACCTCCGGACAGACTTGAAAGATACACATGTCCATTAATCAATGCACCCATATTACAAGCGAATGTCCCCCCTGTTACATCTGTCACATTCAGATAAATCGGATTGATTTCTCCCTTCTTAAGGTCTGAAACTTTAAGAAGATGAGGGAAAGGAGCACTACTCCTTCTACTGACTATCAGCACATGTTCACCGTCAAACGAAGCACATCGGGTAGAGCCTGCATCAGCAAAATCACTATAAATATTATCTCCCGAAAAATTATACACCGTCGGCTTTTCAAAATCAGCACCAAATACCGGAACTCTTTTTCTGACTTTCATCAGATAGTCCTTGTATCTGTTATGATTGATAATTCTAAGCACCTGTGTCTTTTCATTCGTCTCCGCATCCATGGAATAATCCATTACTTCGCTCTGCAATGCAGCTCCTTCGGAAAGTTCGGCTTCTATACTTAAAGCCGAGAAGTCGGTTTCCACATCCAGACGGGGGAAATTGATCGTCTTCTTTGCTTCATCAATCGTTCCTTCCACCACTTTGTCACCGTTGGCTCCGGCATTAAGTATTTTGATTGAAAGGAGTTCGGTATCATAAGGCTCTATATGGCTTTTAGGATAGTCCTCATCACAAGAAGCCATGCCAAGCCCCAGTGATACGACTGCAAATCCAATATTTCTTATTAGTTTATACATAATCTCATGTTTTAGTTTGAAATAAATTTCATTGTTTCACTTACTCGCTTCATTATTCCAAGCCGGTAGGCCAGCCTTCGGTCTGCGTCAGCGTATATCCTCTGCTTTGGTAGTCCGCAATCTGGTTAGTACCGATAGGCGAAAGGTACGGATTGACATTAGGAACATTCAAGAACTTCAATCTCCCCAAATTCTCTGCGGGATAGAAGAAACCTTTCATCTTATCCTTGTTCTTACCGTCGAACACGATGAAGTTGCCCTGCTTGTCCATTACCCGGATTTTGCCCTTATTTTCATCTTTCAGCTCATCGCTCACCTCTTCGGCAAAATTCACCCAAGTACCTGCCAACAAGTCCTTATTCTTTTCAGTATCCATGTATTCCAACTTGCCCCAACGTCTCAGATCGATAATACGCGAGAACTCAAATGCAAACTCCATACGACGTTCACGCCTGATCTCCCAAAGCAGTTTTGATACAGAAGGATCTCTGCGGGGATCGTCCGGAAGGTCGGCGAGGTCCATATCAGCAGTGCGGGTAACTCCCAGCTTCTTCGCTTCGGGCGCTATCGGTCTCTCGCGAATCTTATTGATAGAAACATCAATGTCATCCTGAATAACCGCCGTTCCGCCCAATGTTGCAAGTTCCGCCTTTGCTTCAATCCAGTTCAAGAGCACTTCGGCATAACGGATAACCGGATAACCGGTCACGTTGCTGCTGCCCGAGAACTCAGGAGCTATGGTGCCGCCCTCTATTTTCAAAAAATCCAAAGCGCTTCGCGGTATAAACTTGGTTACAAACAAATAACAACTCTTTGCCGTAGGCACCGGCTTTTCATAGAAACTCGCTTCAAAGCGCGGGTCTCTTGTCTTGATGAGGTTGCTCAACGTAAAGTCATCGGCATCATCCAGTCCGGAAGTCTGATAATCTTTGCCGTCCGTACAGATGAACGACTTTATCAAATCAAGGTTCGGACCTACATCGGTGGAGTTCTGCGGATTGCAATTCGATGCAATGGAGTGCGTCACCTTCTGGCCGGCATCATAAGTACGATATAAGATACATTCTTTTCCGGGAGCCTTCATCGAGCCAAACAGCGTACGGAAATCCACGTCGATGGCGTATTTGCCGCTGCCCATTACAATATCCGCTGCCGTAATGGCCTGCTCAAAGAACTTCTTGGCACGTTCATTGTCCTTATAGTAATACTTCTGCCAGCTTGCTTCGAACAATGCCCAACGCGAAACGAAAGCGGCCACCACATAGCGGTCTACATTTTGCGCACCGTCGCTCTTACGGACGTTCTGCATCGCAAAGTCAAAATCATCATAAACGGCATCCATTACCTCGTTTCTTGGAGTACGGTCTTTGTACAGGGCATCTTTATCGGTATTCAGCACCTCTGTGTCATAATAGGGCACATCACCGAACACGTTTACAAGACGCGCATATTCCAATGCCCTGAAGAAGCGTCCTATACCCGTCCAATGGTTATACTGTTCTTCGGTCAATATATTCGTCATCTCACTGTCGATACGGGCAAGCATGATATTGGCTTTTCTGACCCAGGCAAAATTCCAGGTCGGGCCTGTAAACTCACTCTCCCATTTAATGTCCAAGGATGTACTTCCCTTGCTGGTAGGAACCGAACGGTTGAAGTTCCTCTGGGTGGATCTAATCACCGCATCATCATTAAAGGTATAATTGGCGTTGGGAGCATAAGTGGTTTCATAACCCACTCCATAGCCCACAAAGAAGTTGGAATAGAAAGCGTTGGCATACAAGCGCACTCTCGACTCGCTGGTCCAATAGGCAGCATCTTCGGCCGATGTCAATGAAGGGCGGTCGAGCACATCATTGCAATTGGAGAACAAGAAGATGATACAGGTTAAAACTGCATATATTTTTAGTTTCATAATAATTCTATTTTAGAAGGTTAGTTGAATACCACATGATATGCTCTTAAATACCGGTGTACCCGTACCGGTGCGTCCAAGATTATATCTTTCATCAGTTCTGAACATGGAATAGCCCGACACAGCTTCCGGGTCGATAGGCAGCCCGTCCAGATTATCAAATGTGAAGAAATTCTCCAGTGACATATAGATTCTGGCTTTCGTCAGGTATACTTTGGACAACAGATTTCTGGGTACGGAATATCCCAACGTAATGTTCTTGATTCTTAAGTAGGACATGTCGAGCAGATAGCGTGACTGCTTCTGCATGCTGAATCCGGTATCGTTGCCTCCCAAATCCCAAGCTCTGGGATAGAAAGCATCCGTATTCTCTTCCGTCCAATAGTTGGTGGTAAAAGTCTTGGGCATAGCCCCTTCTTTGGCATTGAAACCCGGAATGGCCAATTGTCCGCTACCCCAGATCTGGCGTTTGCCAATGCCCTGAAAGAAGATGGAGAAATCGATACCTTTATAGTCGGCACCCAAACGGAAACTGTATTCATAGCGGGGAGTGGTATTACCGATAACGGTCACGTCGCCCGGATCACCGTTTGTACCCGTACCCGGAGTGATGTAGCCATCGCCATCCAAATCTACGAACTTAACATCACCGGGAGCAAAGACAATCTTGTTGCCGTCTTCATAGTGCACCTGATATACAGGATACTTGGAAGACTGTTTGTTCGTTTCGCGAGCCGTTCCATTATAGACAACGGTCACTTTCTCTATCTTTCCATCCTCTCCATAAACGAAGTCCTCTTTTTGGAACAGCCTGTCTGTTACCAAACCGTAAATATCGCCGTATCGGCTTCCGGTAGAGAATTCAGAACCCAGCTTACGGTCTTCCCATGGCGTCAGATAGTCAGCGCCTCTGGTTATGTGGGTAGTTGCATCGGATATAGATGCCATAGCATTGATGCCCAATCCGTTAGAGAAACGATGGTTGAAGTCGGCCGACAATTCCCAGCCTTTGGTCCTCAAGCTACCGTAGTTGCCCACCGGAGCAGTAGTGCCCAGTGTCACCGGTAGGCTTTCACCACCCACAAGCATGTCTTTTGTATCCCGTCTGTACCAATCGAAAGTCACGCCAAACTTATTGTTAAAGAACCGCAAGTCAATACCGAAGTCCAGCGTTTCGATCTGCTGCCAGCTAATGTCACTGTCCACCAGCGTAGGAGTTCCGAACAAAGGCAGTTTATTGCCGTTACCGCCCAGCCAAGTAGACTGTCCTCCTTCCAATACAGACTTATACAATGTATTGGATACCGTCTGGTCACCGATGCTACCCCAAGATGCCCTGAACTTACCGAAGCTCAGGATGTTCTCAATGGGTTTCATGAATTCCTCACTGGTAAATACCCAACCGGCGGAGAAAGAAGGGAACCATTTCCATTTCAGATGATCGGGGAATTTGGATGAGCCATCCCTGCGTATATTGGCTTCGAGGAAGTATTTGTCTTCAAAAGCATAGTTGAGACGTCCGAAGAAGCCCAGTTGAGATTCCCAGTTGCGGTCTCCTTCAAAGAACTGGTCGCCTACGGCAAACGGGAATTGCGGGTTCTCCAAGTCTATCAGATCGTTTATGGTACCCTTTGATGAACTCCATTTATTGGTCACCCTGTTCATACCTGCCATAAACTTGAAAGCATGCTGCTTCTCTGCACCGAGTTGCAGGTTGTAGGTAGTATAAACATTAATGGTGTTGTTGTCCACCGATCTGTTCTTGGTTGCCACCTGACTTGTCTGAGGGCCCGAACTGTTGTAATAAGGTCCCACCGGGAAACGATAGGCGGGCATGCCGCCGGTGTCCACTCTCTCTCCAAGTTCGTTGACATATACCTGGCTGCCGTTTTCAATCCATGGTGTTGGCGAGTACCACATCTCACCGGCATTGTATTGCGTTACCGAAGAATTGGTTTCGGTAGACTGCTTGTCATACGTATAGTCGAACTTGACATCCCAGTTCTTGGTGAGATTCAGCGTAAATCCTAAATTGATGTTATAATACTTATTCTGCAAATTATCAGTATTGGAAGCCGCCATTTCATAGGTAGGCTCTTTCAACGGATTGCCATGCTCCGTTACCCCCATCGGCATCAACGGGCTCCAACGGTAAAGATACAACCAAGGGTCAGCAGCCGTATTACCGATGCCCGGATAGCGTTTGTTGCGGTCGGAGTAGATAGAGCTGGCTCTCACCGTAATGTATTTGTTGAGTTCCGAAGAAACGCTGACCGAAGCATTATATCGTTTGAAATCATCCTCCTTCGCCGTTCTTGACATGCCGCTCTGGTCCAGATAGCCCAAACCTATGTTATAGGTAGTCTTTCCACTCTTTCCACTTACAGACAGATTATGCGTCATGGTCGGGGCCCAATTCTTAATCATTGCCTTAGCTCCGTCATAGGTTCGGTATCCATATTTCTGCGATCCATCGAAATACCAGTCACGCCCATATACCACAGGATCGTTCCAATTTACTTTCCCGCCATATAACCGCTGCCATTCTTTAGCTTTCTCCAAACTTTCTTCATTGATACGCCAAAAACCACCGGCAGGCATAGGCTCATTTCTGTTGATCTGCGCATCCAGCGTATATTGCAGTGCCTCTATGCCTCCGATTTCAATTTTCTTGGCGGGGTCCTGCCAAGAGAAGTTATTGGAATAGCTCACTTCGAACTTATCTCCTTGCGCTCCCTTTTTCGTAGTAATCAACACTACACCGAAAGCTGCCTTCGCACCGTAAATAGAGGAGGAAGCCGCATCCTTCAAAATTGAAATGGATTGAATATCATCCGGATTCACCATCTGAATACTCGGAATCTCCACATTGTCCAACAAAATAAGCGGACTGCTACCACCTTTGATAGAACCTACTTGACCACGAATTTTTATCAACGGGTCCGAACCGATTTCACCCGTAGGAATTGTGACATTGACACCTGCCACCGAACCTTGAAGTCCGCGCCCCACATCGGCAATAGGGCGGCTGTCCAATGCCTTGTTTACATCGACCGTCGCTACGGCTCCCGTAAGATTGGCCTTCTTTTGTGTACCGTAACCCACGACTACAACTTCGGAAAGCATCTCGCTGTCCTCCTTCAAAACAATTTTCATTGTTCTCGTGGCTTTTACCTCCTCAGTCTGATAACCAACGAACGAAACTTTCAAAACGGCTCCCGGCTTCACATTCAGCGTAAACTTGCCGTCAATATTGGTTATACCGCCATTTGTAGTTCCTTTCTCTACGACACTGGCTCCGATGACAGGTTCACCATTTGCATCTACCACCAGTCCGGTTATAGTTTGCATTTGCAATTGCTCTGTCACTCCTAAAGAGATGTCGGTATCCGTTTGAGCAGCCATCACATTACCACTGCCTAAAAACAGTGCGCTGATTGCTACTGCTGTGAGGAAATTGCTGTGCACAAATCCTCGCTTTCTGCGATCTTCATTCATAAATGATTGATGATTTTGTTAATTAAAATAATTTTCTCAAAAATAGGTAAGAGTAAAAATAATTATGAGAGTATAATACGAGCTACCCTCGTCTCTGTGTTTCCAATTGCTCCATAGGCGTTTCTTAGTTTAAAGGTTTATATATTTTTTAGTTATAAGTTTCAAGTACACGAGGAACTTAGGCGGTTATAACCTTATGTCCATTAATAATAATTCGTTAGACAGTTGTCTAACGAATTAAAAGTACGTAAGCCTTTATTTGTTCATGACAGATGCGCGGTTATTGTCAGCCTACAAACATCTTACCTGATAGAATCAAAAGATAATGACCGATCTAAATCATAAAATAAAGTTTTTGAGAAAATAGTGCAAGAATATTAAAAATAACTATATATTTGTATCCAATTCTAAAACAAGCTATCTATGAAACTAATCGCAGAAAGTGGTTCTACAAGAACTGAATGGGCCCTGGTTGAAGACAATCACTTGATACAGCGTGTTTTCACAGAAGGGTTAAATCCTTTTTTCCAAACAAGAAGGGAGATTAGCCGGAGTGTACGTTTAGGTTTACCTGAGATTTTCTTTAAAAAAAAATTAGAGCAATATATTGGGTGCATCATTAGTAGCACAATTTAAAACTCCTATCCAAGTAGAAAGCGATCTTCTTGCAGCTGCCCGCGGTTTGTTCAAATGCGAAGCAGGTATTGCCTGTATTTTAGGAACAGGCTCTAACTCATGCTTTTATGACGGAAAAATAGTAGTTAAGAACGTCAGAGCAGGCGGATATATTCTAGGCGATGAGGGCAGTGGAGCGGTGTTGGGCAAAATGTTCTTGTCTGATGTCTTGAAAGGCTTGGCTCCTAAGGATGTAATGGCCGATTTTTTCGAAAAGTTCCGCATCAGTCCTAATGAGGTCATGGAATCAGTGTATAACCGTCCTTTCCCGAACCGTTTTCTTTCTACAATCTCTTATTTTTTAGCAGATTATACGAATGACGATTATGTATTCAATCTGATAACCAGTAATCTAAGAAACTTCTTCACTCGAAATGTATGCCAATATGACTACAAAAACTATCCCATTCGATTTGTCGGTTCATTAGCTAACAGTTACGCCACCATATTAAGAGAAGTAGCAGGTGAATTTGGAATCGAATTAGATGTGATTGAAGAAACCCCTATGAATGGATTGATAGAATTCCATGCTTTAAATATTGAAGAACCTTAAATTAAATATATAATAATGTATATACAAGCATTCTTTGCAAATTAAAAATTATAAAGTTAAAAAAGTGCAAAGAAGTGTTCTTGATATTGAATAAAAACATATCTTTGTTACGTGTGAAGTACACAAAATACTTTATCACCTTTGTTAATAACAAGATTTATCTCTTAAGACGGTTAATACAGTTAAGAAATTAACTGGGATTTAATATATACTAAGTTCCTCGTGTACTTGGATTAAGATAAAAAATAGAGAGATAATATAACAGTTATGAACCCTTAAATAAGAAAAACGCCTATGGAATAATCAAAAGCCTACAACAGAGGAGATAACAACCTTAAATCCTCCCATTTTCCCCTTATCTATTTTGAAAAACATTTTATTAACAACAAAATCATCAATCATTTATGAATGAAGATCGCATAAAACGAGGATTGGCAAATAGCAAATTCCTCACAGCAGTAGCAATCAGCGCACTGTTTTTAAGCAGTGGTAATGCGATGGCTGCTCAAACGAACACCGACAGTTCTTTAGAAGTAACAGAACAACTTCAGGTCCAAACTGTCAGTGGCTTAGTTGTAGACGCAAGCGGTGATCCCGTCATCGGAGCCAGCGTAGTAGAAATAGGAACGACCAACGGTATTATCACCGACATGGACGGTAAATTTACATTGAACGTAAAACCGGGAGCAACTTTAAGGATTTCATTTGTTGGATACCAGACACAAGAGACAAAGGCTTCCAAAACAATGAAAGTCGTTCTGAAAGAAGATAGTGAAATGCTTTCTGAAGTAGTAGTAGTGGGATATGGCGTACAGAAGAAAGCTAACCTGACAGGTGCTGTCTCTACGGTTGATTTATCCAAAACAATGGAAGGTCGTCCACAGCAGGATGTG